>Ga0302319_10008065_pt1 | contig 20591 bp, 11 predicted proteins | sample Bog_T0_2_FD_203319 | JGI IMG/M metagenome (GOLD analysis project Ga0302319, IMG submission 203319) | Peat permafrost microbial communities from Stordalen Mire near Abisko, Sweden - Bog_T0_2 | ecosystem: Environmental > Terrestrial > Soil > Wetlands > Peat | place: Sweden: Abisko, Stordalen Mire... | reverse complement strand
GTTTTGAGTTGTTGCCCAGATTGGGCTTGGGCGCCGCGTTGAGCACCTCGAAACTGACGGCCTGCGCGACGCCGATGGTGGTGCCGACCGCCGCGGCCGCCGTGGCGCCGTCGGCACTCCCCGTCAAGGCGCCGCCGAGACCTGCCACATTTCCCGCGAAGTTCAAGCCGCCATCCAGAATCACCTCGAACAGGCCCGACTCCACATCCATTCCCGAAAACAGGTACAGGACGCCCAAGCGCGTCTTGGCCAAGTCTTGGGTGTAGAAATTGGACACGGGCTCGGCGTCCAACCGGTCGGTCAGCTCCTTGAAGACCCCGTCCTTGTTGCGCACGGATTTTTCCCAGGGATGGCCGGATTTGACTTCTTTTTGCTTCCACGCCTCGAGGCTGGTGCGAATCTGCTTGAGATCCTTTTCCGACCCGCTGACCTCGTAAGCGAGAAGCGCAGCGTCCAGGGCTTTGAGTTCGTTGCTGCGGAACTTGCCGAGAACTGCCGTGCGTGACAGCCATTTTCTATGCTCGATGAGATCTTTGCGCATGGCGAATCCACCGGCTGTGCGCGGCCGCCCGCGACTCCAGACCCTTATAGGAGCGTTGATGAAGGCTTGACGTCGCGTCAAACCCGCTTTTCTTCTAGCGCGTACAGCCTAACGCCAATGTCGACGTTCGGAAAGACCGCTCGCGACGCACGAAACTCATGTCGGCGGCATGTTGCGGCCAGTGTTGCGCGGCGTTATCGTCCTAGCGAACCCATGAGCTGTGTTTTTCCGCCGTTTGGTTATCCCGAAGAGGGCCTTTGCAATGAGGACAGCCCGCGCTGCCAAGATACGGCGTCGGCGCAGGGTTTTGCGGGCGTGGCCATGGTGCGCAAATGGCTGCAGTCACTACGGATGAGAACGTCGGACTCAAGCGCGGGGATGGCGAGATGACCAAGGACCTCATCAAGTCCCGCGTTTCGCGACCTCGCGAGCACTTGTGCAGCGTGGGCTGTGGCGCCTACCCGCGGTCGCCGCAATGAACGAGCGAGTACCGGGACCGCACTGTCTGACCAGGCTCGGGCGCACTTGGATCGATCCGGGGACGCTGGCACGGACACGCAGTCCGCCGCCGGGAGTGAGTTTTCCGATTGAACGATCGTCACTCTCTGCCTCGATCGCACGCCTGCAAACGCTGCTACGGGATCGCGATGAAATTCTCTCGCGACTCGCCATCGTCGGTTTCCCGGACCAGTCGATCCAACTGGCGTCGTTCGTACGGACGCTCGAGAAGCAAATCGCAAATTTTCGCGGCCGGCCCACGTTGCGTCTCACGCAGGCCACGGAAACATGGATCCGCGGATCGGATACGGTTGCCGAGCAAGGGCAGGTGGGGCACGTGCGTGACCCGCAGACCGGGCGTCAGCTGACGGCCTACGATCAGGGGGCGTACTTGGCCAAGACCTCCGGACGAAGCGGGAGCGCGGTTCTGCCCGGATGGAACAAAATGGACACGATAGAAGAGCAGGCCGTGCCTGCGCGATCCATCGTTCTGCAGGGTCTTGCGGCCCCGCAGAGTCCGGGCGGTGCTTGGGCTCACGGCGGCACACCACTGCCGGGAGGCGGTGAGCAAATTTTTCACGCCGCTCAGCTCTCGGCGGACGGAAGACTCCTGCCACCGGCGCAGCGCGCGGTTCTTAGCGCGACCCGGCCGGATGGAACCCGTATTCACCCGCGGACTTGATGGCTACGCGTCGTCGCGAACGTGCTTTACGTTCCGATTTCCTCCGGGCCGTGCGCAGCTTGAGCGAGCGCCGATTATTGGACGCTGTGAATTTGAGCTAGCCCGCGAGGCCCTCGATCCAGGTCTGCCGAACCGTCAGCTGATTGTCCAGCAGCACGAGGTTCGCCCGGTACCCTGGCTCGATGCGCCCGAGTTCGGCGCCGAGTCCGAGAAATTCGGCGGGATATTGGCTTGCCATGCGCGCTGCCTCGACGATATCAACCCCGAGCAATGCGACGGCATTGCGCACCGCGCCCGCCATGTCGAGGGCCGTGCCGGCCAGCGTGCCATTTTCGTCGCGGCATATGCCATCGACCACCCGGATGGTCCTGCCTTGCAGCACGAACGTGGGTTCGCTCGAGCCGACGGCCGGCATTCCGTCCGTGACCAGCATGAAGCGATCGTGCCGCTTACAGCGCAGCGCGAGCTTCAGCATGATGGGATCGACGTGATGGCCATCGACGATGATTCCGCACCACGTGTTCTCGTCGTACAACGCCGCTCCCACGATCCCGGGATCGCGCGGCTCGAGACGCGCCATGGCATTGAACAAGTGCGTGAAGCCCCGCAATCCCCGGGCGATGGCGGCGGTCGTCTCGGCAAAGTTGGCATCGCTGTGTCCCGCGGACACGAGAATTCCGCGCGCCGTCAGTTGCGCAATGATGTCGGGCGTCGTCATCTCCGGTGCCAAGGTCAGCACCGTGCGTCCACCTTTGAGTCGGCTCAGCAGCGAAATCTGACTCGCATCGAGCAGTCGCAAATGTTTGGCATCATGGACCCCGCGGCGTATTTCGTTGAGAAACGGTCCTTCGATATGGATACCGAGAGCGCCGGGTACTTGGGCGTCGAGCGCGGCCTGCGCGGCGGCGATGGCCCGCCCGATGGTGTCGAGATCGTCGCTGATCAAGGTTGGTAGAAATCCGGTGGTGCCGAAGCGGCGGTGCGCCGCACCGATGGCACGGATCGATTCGCTGCTCGGGTCATCGTTAAACAGCACGCCGCCGCCGCCGTTCACTTGTACGTCGATGAACCCGGGCAACAACAACTGACCCTGAAGATCGACGCGGTCGGCACCGCGACAGCGCGCGTCATTCGGTTCGACCAGCGCCTCGATGCGCTCGCCGGAAATCAACAATGTCCGCTCGCTCACGATTCCCTGATCGACCAATATTCGGCCGTTGACGAGTGCGCTGCGCTTCACACCGTCTCCGTGACCTTGCGCAAATGCGCCGGGTGGTCGGGGTCATAGCCACGGCGTAGCGCGAGCGTTGCAATTAACCGATACGCGCTTTGCACCAACAATATCGGCGCGATCGCTGCGCTGCTGACGAGCGTCGGCAACGTGATGGCGCCGGCCACGTGTACGCCGGCGGCGAGCAGCGGCACGCCGCGGCGTACCAGATCGGCGGCCAAGGCCTCGACGCCGGCCTGGGTCGCGTCAGCTTGCGCGAACAGCAAGGCCGGGAATTGAGGTCCCAACAATGTATACGGGCCGTGGCGCAATTCCGCGCTGCTGAAAGCTTCGGCATGCAAGCCGCAGGTCTCCTTGCACTTGAGGGCCGTCTCTTGAGCGGCCCCGAGCCCGAGGCCGCGGCCGACCACATACAAATGCGCCGCGGATTCGAGCGGCGGCAGCGCCGCAGACCAATCGAGTGACCAGCTCTGATCCATCATGCGCGGCAGCGTTGCAATGCTTGCCTCGAGCGCGGCGTTGCGTGTCCAGGCAGCCACCAAACGGATCAACGCGGCCAGCGTCGCGAGATACGACTTGGTTGCCGCGACGCTGCTCTCGATGCCGGCGCGCAGTTCGATCACGAGGTCTGCCGCACGGATCAACGGCGCGTCTGGGTCATTGCACAGCGCAAGGATCGTCGCGCCCGCCGCTTTGGCCGCGGCGACCGACGCCAACAAATCGGGACTGCGCCCCGACTGCGAGAGCGCGATGAACAGGCAGCCGCGCAGATCTTGCGATACGCCATAAACCGAGCTCACCGATGGGGCCGCCGACGCCGTCAACACACGGGCTTCGGTCTCGATCAAATATTTGGCGAAAGTCGCCGCGTGATCGGAGCTGCCGCGCGCACAAGTAACCACCGCACGCGGTGCGAGACGGCGGATTTCTGTGCCGATCGCCGTCATCGCGGCGCCGTCGCAGCGCAACTGCTCGCGCACTGCCTGTGAGGCGCTCGCAGCTTCCTGAAACATCAGCGTGTGCTCGACGGTGCGGCGCTCGGCTGTCACGTTGAGGCACTCAACTCAGCGACGAAGTCGTACGTGTCGCCGCGGTAGAAGGATTGCGAAAACTCGATCGCCCTGCCGTCGGGTAGGGAACCCAGCCGTTCAACTTGCAAGCCTGCATCGCCAGGCTTGGCCTTGAGCAATTCCGCCTGATCGCCGGTCAGCAGCACCGCGCGCAGGCGCTGCAAGGCACGCACGGGTCGCTGCCCGGCGCGCTCCAGCGCTTCATACAGCGACGTGTCGACCGCGTCCAGCGAGGGCAATGCGGTCGCGAGAATGGTCGCGTATTCCAGCGCCATCGGCGAGTCGTCGGCATAGCGAATGCGATTGAAGCGAAACACGGGCGTGCCCGGACTTAAGCGCAGCGCCAGCGCTTCCTCGGGCGTCACGGTGCCCGCCGCGCGCTTCAGCCACACGCTGCGCGGCGTGCGGCCGCGTGCACGCATGTCCTCCGAGAACGAAGTCAGCATCGCGAAATTCTTGTCGACGCGCGCCGACACGAAATTTCCGGCGCCTTGCCGGCGCACCAACAGGCCATCGGCCACCAGGCCATCGAGCGCCTTGCGCACCGTGATGCGCGACACCGCGAAATCTTGGGCGAGATCGCGCTCCGAGGGCAACGCGTCGTCAGGGCCGAGAATCCGGCTGTCGATGGCCTTGCGCAACGCCCGCTGCAGTTCTTGATACAGCGGCAGGTTGCCTCGACCGTCGAGCGGACCGACTGCTTTGGCGAGTGATGTCATGGAGTCGAGACTTTATCCGGCTTGTTTTTAGTCACGCAAAATAATACCAAAGAAATACCACTTTTAGAACAACAACCAGTGGTATTATCATGTAACTCATTATTTTTGAAGGTTATTTGTCTATAATCGGTGTGTTTATTACACGGCACTAGCAGATTACTGTGATTGGTATTATATTGGGTCTTAATTGGTGTGGGTGGCGCCGCCTCGATGGGATGAAGTTCGGGACGCGACCAAAGCCGCCATGCATCGATACAGCTAATTTCAAACCGAATTTGGGGACAGGGGGCATCGTATGAATCGGACAGGGGATCTCTATATGAATCGGATCGCCATTGCGGTCAAGTCGGCACTCGGACTCGCCATGCTGGTGCCGCCATCCTTAACGTGGGCCGCCGCCGCGAGCGATACCAGCGGACTCGACGAAATCGTCGTCACCGGCGTGCGCAAATCCGTCGAACAGTCCCTGGAAAACAAGCGCGATTCGACCGAACTCACTGAAGTGGTCACGTCGGAAGACATCGGCAAGATGCCGGATAAAAACGTCGCCGACTCGCTGTCCCGGCTGCCGGGCGTCACCACCAGCGCCGCCGGAGCCAACGAGGGCGGTTTCGACGAGAACGATCGCGTCAGCATGCGCGGCACCAACCCCAGCCTGACGCAAACCTTGATCAACGGTCACGGCGTCGCCGCCGGCGACTGGTTCGTGCTGGATCAGGTGCAGACCGTCGGCCGCAGCGTGAGCTATACCCTGTTGCCCTCGGAGATCGTCAGCAAGGTCGTGGTCGAGAAGAGTTCCAATGCCTCGCTCGTGGAAGGCGGCGTCGCGGGTTCGGTCGACATCGTCACTCGCAAGCCGCTCGACTTCTCCAAGCCCTTCACGCTCGAAGCATCGGCCGGTGCGGTGTATGCCGATCTGCCCTCGAAGACCGACGGCCAGTACAGCGCCCTCGCAAACTTCAAGAACGATGCCAATAATTTCGGCGTCATGGTGCAGCTGTTCTCCGAAACCCGGCATCTGCGCCGCGACGGCGTCGAGATCCTGGGCTACGAGACCATCGCCCCCGGCAGCGCAGTGACCAAGGTGGATCCGAATCTCTCCGGCGTGCAGTACCCGGTCGAAATCGGTTCGGCGTTCTTCACTCAGGAGCGTCAACGCAACGGCGGCATGGCGGACCTCGAGTTCAAACCATCCGACGATGTCACCTTGGACCTGTCCGGATTTTCGTCGAAACTGACCGCCAGCAACTACAACCGCAACTATCTGATGTGGTCGACGCACTTCGTCAACCTGGGAGCCGGCCAGGCACCGCAAGCGGGCTACGTGGTGCAGGACAACACACTGACCAAGGCGACGTTCGCACCTGTCGCCGGCACTTTTTACGGGGTTTACGATCAAATCTCGCGGCCCGACGAAACGGCGACGGCAAATTTCGTCAATCTCGATACCACTTGGAATGCCAGCAATGCACTGAGCTTTTTGGGTCAGGTCGGTTACTCCTGGGGAGACGGCAAAACACCGACCCAAGACGTATCCGAAACACAGCCGGGTCTCGGCAGCGGCGCCAGCTATCAGTTGAACGGGGTCGGCAGCGCACCCAATTTCAATTTAGGCAATACGGTCAATACGACGCCGACACCGGGTGGCGTACCCGTGAGCTTCGGCTGGATCTTCGGTGCCCAAGACGTCGACGTGAAAGATACGGAAAAATGGGCCAAGATCGACAGCGACTTCAAGATCGACGACAGCGCTTGGAAGGACCTGAAGTTCGGCGTGCGCTACGAAGCGCACGACCGCGTGTCCAACAACGCCATCGCGCAGGGACCGACTGCCGCCGGACAGAGCACCTCCGCCTATCCGACGACGTTCTCGAACTACCCGTCGAACTTCAATACCTTCGGCGGCAATGTTCCGACCGGCATCTGGTATTGGACGCCGGCGCAGCTCGCGGCCTATGACGATTCCACCAACGTCAACCGCGATCCGCTGGCGCGCGAGTACTACCAATACTTGTTCGCCGTGCATGAGAAAAATTCCGCGGCGTACATCCAGGCCGACTTCAAAGGCGATAACTGGGCCGCCAATGCGGGCGTACGCTATGTGCACACCGAAGAGGACGCGATCAGCTACACGCAAGTCGCGGCGAATACGCCTGGCGCAGTCCTGACGTCGGCGTTCGGACCCTTCGCGGGCCTGGAAGCAGAGCACAACTACAACGACATACTGCCCAGCGCGAACTTGAAGATCGACTTGAGCCCCGAGTTGGTGGCGCGCCTCGCCGCTTCCGAAACCATGACGCGCCCGGACTACTCGGCGCTCGCCGGCTTCACGAACCTCACCCCACCGGGAGCGGTCGGCGGCATCGGCAGCGGCTCGGGCGGCAATCCGGACTTGAAACCCATCCGCTCGACCAACTTCGATGCCGGCCTCGAATGGTACTTCGCCAAGAGCTCCCTGCTCTCGGCCACTGCCTTCTATATGGACTTGCGCAATTACGTTGCCTACGGCTCGGAAACCAAGGTCTACACCACCTTCAGCTCGCAATTTCCGAACGGGTCCGCGGTGCCTTACGACTTGACGGTGCCCGTGAATGCCAAGGGCCGGGTCGATGGGTTGGAGCTTGCCTACCAACAGGCCATCACGGCCAACTTCGGATTCGCCGGCAACTACACCTATGCCGATGGCAAGCAGACCTCCGCGTTGGCGCCAGGCGGTGATGATCGTCTGGTCGGTACCTCGAAAAACACTTACAACGTGAACGCGTATTTCGAGAACCAGATGTTCAATGCGCGGGTGGCCTACACCTATCGCTCCGCGTTCTACAGCGGTCTCGATCGCAGCTCGGCGTTCACGCAGGACTCCATCGGCACGCTGTCGGCGTCCTTGGGGTACACCATGAACGATCATTTCTCGGTGACGCTCGATGGCATGAACTTGAACAATCCCACGCTCAAGTATTACGCGTTGAACGAGTATCAGCCGCGTGCCTTCTACAAGAATGGTTCTCAGTACTATCTGAATTTCCGCTTCAAGCTGTAAGGGGTCGACGAACCCCGCGCGCCATCAGGTAGAGTGCGGAACGTGCGGTATGTCTCGAGCGGCGGGCGAGGATCAAGGGCGGCGTGCAGAGCCGCCCTTCTCTCATGGACGCTGGCCCTGCCAGCTCATGCCGGGGTCATTCCTCTGCCGGCCGAGACCGTGCCCGAGGCCGGTTCCTTCGCGATCGGAGCGGCCACCGCGGTACGCGTGCCTGTCGGCGATGCGGATGCCGAGGCCGCCGCACGCTATCTCAGCGAACTCTTGACCCGCACCAACGGCTTCGCCTTGTCGATTTCCAAGGCCGGCGCGACGCCGGCCGCGGCGATCGTATTCCGACGTCGCGCGGGCTTCGCGCCCGAGGCCTATGAGCTCAAGGTCCGGCCTCACGAGATCACGGTCAGCGCCACGTCCGCTGCCGGCCTTTTCTACGGCGCAATCACCCTCTGGCAACTCCTGCCCCCGGCCGCGGGCTCCGGGCTGATTGCGGCCCAGACCATCCGCGACGCACCCGTTTACCCGTGGCGCGGCTTGATGCTCGATTCGTCGCGCCACTTCCAGTCAGTCGCGTTCATCCGCTCGATGATCGACTGGATGGCTTGGCACAAACTCAACGTGCTGCATTGGCACTTGACCGATGATCAGGGCTGGCGGCTCGAGATCCGCCGCTATCCGCGCCTGACGTCGGTCGGTGCCTGGCGAGTCGAGCCCGACGGCAGCCGCTACGGCGGCTTCTACACTCAGGACGAGGTTCGCGACATCGTGCGCTTCGCCGCCAGCCGCCACGTGCGCATCGTTCCGGAAATCGAGATGCCGGGCCATGCCACCGCAGCCATTGCCGCCTACCCCGAATTGGGATCGAGCAACGCAGGGGCTGACGCCTTGGCGGTCTCCGACCGGTGGGGCGTCCACAACCACCTCTTCAATCTCGAGCCTCAGACATTCGAATTTCTCGACCATGTTCTCGCCGAAGTCGCCGCGCTGTTTCCCGGCACGCCGATTCACATCGGCGGTGATGAGGCGGTGAAGGACGAGTGGAACGCATCGTCGCGAGTGCAAGCACGCGCCCGGCAACTCGGCATCGAAAACTGCGACGCGCTGCAGGCCTATTTCACCCAACGAATCGGCCGTTACGTTGCCTCGCAAGGCCGGCGCATCATCGGCTGGGATGAGATCGTCCGTCCGGGACTGAGCACGCAGGCCATCGTCATGTCGTGGCACGGCATCTTGGGAGCCCACACTGCGGCGGTTGCCGGCAATGATACGGTACTCACACCGTGGCCCACTTTGTACTTCGACAACCGCCAGAGCACCTTACCGACCGAAGCACCGGGACGGCTGAGTGTGGTGTCGCTCGAAGACGTCTATCGCTTCGATCCGCGCGATCCTACATTGAGCGACGCCGAGCAACATCACGTGCTGGGCGTGCAGGCGAATCTCTGGACCGAGCACATCCAGACCGAGGCACGTGTGCAATGGATGGCATTGCCGCGCGCCGCGGCCGTGGCCGAAGTCGGCTGGTCGCAGGCAGAGCGCAGGCGCTGGCCGGATTTTCTTGAGCGGCTGGTGTCCATGTTCGCCCGCTACCGCGCCTTCGACTTGAATTACGCCGACAGCGTGTTTGCACCCGCCGCCAAGCTATCTCGCAACGGCGACTTCACGTTGACGCTGCGCAATCAAGCGCAAGACGACGCCGCGGTCGACGTCGATGTTCGCTATACCCTGGACGGCCGCGATCCGCGAGCGACTTCCGCCCGCTACCAGTCGGCGTTGCGCGTGCCGCTCGGCACGGAGCTGCGGGCCGCCGCCTTTGCGGGGTCTGCCCAAGTCTCACGCGTCTGGGCAAAATCCTTGGACGCCCATGCGCTCTCACGCCGCAACAGCCACGAGCTCGACCTCTGCAGCGATCGCATCGGCCTGTTGTTGATGCCGGCCGGCGCCAGCATTCCGCTCGCCGTTGACATCATGAACCCGTGCTGGATCTATCGCGACGCCGATCTGTCGCAGGGTCCGCAAATTGCTGCCGCGGTCGCGCCGCTGCCGTTCAACTATGAGATCGGCGCGGACCTTGCCAAGATTCGCGTCGGCGACGCTCGCACGGCCGCCGGCGAACTCGAGATTCATGCCGATAGCTGCGACACGCCGGTGCTCATGACGCTGCCTCTGGCCGCGGCGGCGGACAGCCGCCGCGTGACGACATTGCCTGCACAAGCTCTGCCGCACCTCGCCGGGCGTCACGACCTATGCCTGCGTTTCGCGCGGCCGCGGCTCGACCCGCTGTGGGCGCTCGATTGGGTCGAGATCGGAGGCTAGCGAATGTCGACCCTGCAGGTTCGCGCGCCTTTCGACGGTTGGTGTTCCACACTGGACGAGGTACCGGACCCCGTGTTTGCGGGGCGCATGTTGGGCGACGGTCTCGCGATCGATCCCACCGGCAATGTGCTGGTTGCGCCTTGCGCCGGCGAAATCGTCACGCTGCCGGCGAGTGCCCATGCAGTGTCGATCAGGGCCGCGGATGGAATCGACATTTTGATTCACATCGGCATTGATACGGTGCAACTCGCCGGGCGCGGCTTCGACGCGCGCGTGCGTGTGGGCGATGTGGTACGCGCCGGCGATGCATTGATTCGCTTCGATCTCGATACGGTCGCGCGCGGCGCGAAAAGTCTGATCACGCCGATCCTGGTGACGCCCATGGAGGGTCTCACGCTGCGCCGCTGTCGCGCAGACGGCGCCGTCGGCAGCGGCGAACTCTTATTCGAAGTCGCGGGTATCGCTGCGCGCAGCGCGGCATCCCCCCGCGTTGCCGCTGTCGAATCCGTCGACACGCCTGCCATTCACACCCTGAATGTTCCGCTGCGCCTGGGATTGCACGCTCGACCGGCGGCGCTGCTTGCGCAGCGCGCCAAGTCATTCGACGCAGAATCTTCGCTCTGCGCGCACGGCCGCAGCGCGAATGCGCGCAGCGTAGTCGCCATCATGGCCCTGGGCGTTCGTCAGGGAGACGCGCTGACGATTCAAGCCCGAGGGGCGGATTCCGTCAAGGCCGTGGCCGGCATCGTGGCGGCCATCGAGGAGGCGCTGCGCGGCGAATCTGCCGCGGATCATTGCACGCCCGCGTCGTCGGTTGCGGCGAGCCCACCACATGCCCTCGGCGTGTTGACGGGCGTGACAGCGGTGCGCGGCTTTGCGGTTGGGCAAGTCACCCGGATCGAGCGACGCGAGATCGCCGTCGCCGAGTTCGGCGGCGGTGTGGCATACGAAACGGACGCTCTCAAGCAAGCGCGTCGCCATGTGCACACACGGCTCGCGCGCCTGGCCGACACCGGAACCGCGGCACGGCGCGAAATCATCGGCGCGCATCTCGAGTTTCTCGACGACCCCGATCTCAACGAGAGCGCGCAGCAATCGATCGCGGACGGCAAGAGCGCCGGCTTCGCCTGGCGGGCGGCCATTCGCCGCTCGATCGCCGCCCTGCAGGCGTTGACAGATGCGCGGCTGCGCGAGCGCGTCGACGATCTGCTCGACGTCGAGTCGCACGTACTATTGGCGCTGGCCGGCGAGGCGCGGCCGATGAGCTATCCCCTGCCGCAGCACGCCGTGCTGCTCGCCGAGGATTTGCTGCCCTCGGAATTGACGGCACTCGACCGGCAGCGGCTCGACGCCATTTGCCTCGGCGGCGGCGGCGCCACCTCACACGTGGCCATTCTCGCCGCCGCGATGGAGATCCCGATGCTGGTCGGCCTGGGCGCGGCGCTCGGCAGTGTCGCCACTGGCGTGACCGTCATTGTCGATGCCGACCAAGGAACACTTCAGACCGCGCCGACGGCGGCCGCGATCGAGCACGCCCGGCTGGAACTCGATTCACGCCGCCGGCTCCGTGGCGAAGCGCGCGCCTTGGCGCAAACCGAGTGCCGCGCACTCGACGGCACGCGGATCGAAATATTCGCCAATCTAGGCAATGTGCTGGACGCCGCGGCGGCGATCGCCAACGGCGCGGAGGGCTGCGGCTTGTTGCGCACCGAGTTTCTCTTCATCGATCGCGAAACCGCACCCGACGAGAGGGAACAGCTCGCAGCCTACCAGGGCATTGCTGACGCGCTCGGGCACAAACCGCTGATTCTGCGCACGATGGACGTGGGCGGCGACAAGCCGCTCAAATATCTGCCGCTGCCGGCGGAGGATAATCCGGCACTCGGCTTGCGCGGGATACGCACGTCGCTGGCGCGACCCGAACTGCTGCGCGCCCAGTTGCGGGCGGCACTCCGGGTGCTGCCGTCCGGGCGCGTGCGCCTGCTCATCCCGATGGTTACCGACATCGCGGAGATACTCGCCGTGCGCCATTTGATCGACGAGCTCGTCGCCGAGCTCGGTGTGCTCGAACGGGTCGAGTTGGGCGCCATGATCGAGACGCCTGCCGCCGCGTTGATGGCGCCCGACCTCATCCGCGAGATCGACTTTCTCTCCATCGGCAGCAACGATCTGACGCAGTACACTCTGGCGATGGATCGAGGCCATCCGCAACTTGCCGCCCGAACCGACGCCTTGCATCCCGCGGTTCTGAAGCTGATCGCGGCCAGCGCCAATGCCGCCGCCGCGGCCGGCAAGCTGGTCGCCGTCTGCGGCGGCATGGCTGCGGATCCCCGGGCGGTGCCGATATTGCTGGGACTCGGAGTCCGCGAGCTGTCGGTGGTACCTGCGGCCATACCCACGCTCAAACGCCAGGTCCGCGGACTCGCCATGGCGAGCTGCCGCGCGCTCGCGCAGCGTTGCCTTGAACTCACCTCGTCCGCGCAGGTGCGTGCGCTCATGGCACAGACTCTGGCAGCCACGGGAGATAAATCATGAAACTGCACTTCGGCGGCTTGCAGCAACTCGGGCGCGCCTTGATGTTGCCGATCGCGGTGTTGCCGATTGCCGGACTGTTGTTGCGGCTGGGTCAGCCCGACGTTCTCGGATGGAGCGCGATGGCCGCCGCAGGCGATGCGATATTCTCAAACCTCGGGCTGCTGTTTGCCGTCGGCGTCGGCGTCGGCCTTGCCCGCGAAAATCATGGCGCGGCCGGGCTCGCAGCGCTGGTGGGATTTCTGGTCACGACTCGCGCGCTCGAAACCTTGCTGGGAGCGACGCCGGCGTCCCTTGCCAAGCTCAGCATTCCGGTCGGGTTGCTGTCCGGAATCATTGCCGGTGTCAGCTACAATCGCTTCAGCGACATCAACCTGCCGAGCTATTTGAGTTTCTTCGGCGGGCGGCGCTTCGTTCCCATCGTCAGCGGCCTGGCGGGACTGGTGCTCGCCGCGATTCTCGGGTTTGCATGGCCTTATCTAGAACGAGGGATGGACGCCACCAGCCAGGCCATCTTGGGGGCCGGATCGCTGGGGCTGTTCGCCTATGGCGTTCTCAACCGGATCTTGATCGTCACCGGCCTGCATCACATCTTGAATAACTTCGCCTGGTTCATCGTCGGCGACTATCACGGCTCCACCGGGGATCTGAAGCGATTCTTCGCCGGCGACCCGACCGCAGGCGCATTCATGTCGGGGTTCTTTCCCGTCATGATGTTCGGACTGCCGGGCGCCTGTCTCGCGATGTATCACACGGCGCGCAAAGAGCGCCGCCCCGCGGTGGCCGGGCTGTTGCTCTCGCTTGGATTGACTTCGTTCTTGACCGGCGTCACCGAGCCGGTCGAGTTCACCTTCATGTTCTTAGCTCCCGTGCTGTACGCGCTGCACGCGGTGGCCACCGGCATTGCCATGGTGCTGATGCACGTCTTTGGCGTACGTCTCGGCTTCGGCTTTTCGGCAGGACTTTTCGACTACGTGCTGAACTTCAATCATGCGCAGCGACCCCTGCTGCTGCTGCCGATCGGCGCCGTGTACTTCGCCCTGTACTACGTCGTGTTTCGCGTGCTCATCGTGCGCATGAATCTCGCCACGCCCGGCCGCGAAGTCGATGATCCGGGACCGCCGCTCGCAGCGCCGTCGCGGCGCACCCGTGGCCAGGACTTCGTCACCGCGCTCGGCGGCATCCATAACCTCAGCGACGTGGCGGCCTGCACCACGCGATTGCGGTTGGTCGTGATCGACAATGCGTCGATCGACGAGGCGGCGCTCAAGCGCCTGGGCGCCCGCGGCATTCTGCGCTCCTCGACGCAAGGCTTGCAGGTGGTGTTGGGGCCGATCGCCGATCAAGTCGCCGGCGAGATCCGCGCCGCGTGGCGCTCGCCCGGCGCACCTCTGGCCGCTGCGAGTGCCGATCCGGACGTCCGAGCGATCGATGCGCCTGCGTTGCTCGCCGCCCTCGGCGGCCGCGACAATGTGCTCGATCTCGGGATATTCGCCGGGCGGCTGCTGATCCGCATGGCGCAGCCCGACCAGATCGACGTGCCCGGCTTGAAAAAACTTGGCATCCGCGGCGTCGCGCGTTCTGCTGCCGATGCCGTTCAAGTCCTCGTCGCAGGGCCGGCCGATGCTTGGGGCGAGCCGTTGCGCCGCCTCTTATGACGCTCACCGCCACTCTGTATAACCAATCCGCGGCGGACGCGGCGCGGGCGTCGAAGACTCGCTCGACGCTGCCGCCGACGCTGCGGCGCTTTGTGGTCGTGGGCGGCGGCTCGGCCGGATGGATGACGGCTCTTACGCTGACGCGCCTGAATTCGCAGGGAGTCGAAATCACAGTGGTCGAGTCTCCGATGGTCGGCATCATCGGCGTCGGCGAGGGCTCGACTCCTTGGCTGCGCGGCTTTTTCGACGCTCTGGACATCGAAGAATCCGAGTGGATGCCGGCGTGCCACGCCACGTATAAATGCGGAATCAGCTTCGAGGGTTGGTCGACGAAGCCCGGCTTCACGCGCTACTTTCATCCCTTCGCGTCGATGCTCGACAACTTGACCATGACGCAGTTCGTCCACAACTGCGACGCGCGCGTCAACGGCGCCGACGTCTATGCCCATCCGGACCGGTTCTTCATCGCGTCGCGGCTCGCCGCAGGGCGCCTGGCTCCGAAACCCGCGGAACACTTCCCGTTCGACATCTGGCACGGCTATCACTTCGACTCCGTGCTGCTGGGTCAGTTTCTGCAAAAGAAGGCTCTCGAGCGCGGCGTACGCTATCTCGCGGCGCACGTCACTCACGCGAATCTCGATGAGCGCGGCGCCATCGCCTCGCTCGGCACCCGCGAGGGGTCCGCAATCGACGGCGATTGTTTCGTCGACTGTACCGGGTTCGCGGGCTTGCTCATCACCCAGGCCTTGAAGACTCCCTTCGTCAGCTTTGCGGAAAATCTATTCAACGATGCGGCGATCGCCATGCCGACACCGATCGGCGACTCGGTGCCTTGCGAAACCGTGGCCGTCGCCATGCAACACGGCTGGGCGTGGAAAATTCCGTTGACGCAGCGCTTCGGCAACGGCTATGTCTACAGCACGCAGTTTTGCACGCCTGACGCGGCCGAGCGCGAGCTGCGCGAGCACTTGGGAATGCTTGACTCGGACACGCCGGCGCGACACCTCAAGATGAAGATCGGACGCGTCACGCAGCACTGGAACAAGAACTGCCTCGCGGTGGGACTGTCGCAAGGCTTCATCGAACCGCTCGAGGCCACCGCGCTGCTCTTCGTCCAGCAAACCGCGGCGCGCTTCGTCGATTTTCTGGAGCAGGGGGATTTGAGCGACGCGGCGCACGAGCGCTTCAATGCCGAGGTCAACGAGCATTTCGAGGGCACCCGCGACTATATCGTGACGCATTACAAAACCAACAGCCGCACCGACACCGACTATTGGCGCGCGAACGCCGCAAACCTCAATTTGTCCGAGCCGCTGAAACAACTGCTGAATCTTTGGATGTCGGGCAGGGGCATCGCGCCGCCCGTCCGGCAGCAGGCTCTCGGCAAAGGCTATCCGGTGTTTTCCTGGTACGCCATCATGGCCGGGATGGGCATCTTTCCGGATCCGCCAATGCTTCGCGCACCGCGCGGCAAGGAGCATGCCTATCGCATGAGCGACATCGACGATCTGCTCGAGCGCAGTGCGCAAAACTACCCCGCCCATCATGAATGCTTGAATCGTATTCCGGGTCGCCGCAACAGCGACAGTCTGCAGGTGTACTTTTGGTGATTCGCGAATTCGCCTCGCTCGACGCCGCCGAGATTCGGCGCGATGTCCTGCCCGAGAAGCAGCCCGCCGTATTCCGGGGCTTGGTGCGCGAGTGGCCGGCCGTGGGCCACGCGCTCGAGTCGCCCACCGCGCTCATCCGCTATCTCGCGCGTTTCGACAGCGGCAGTTTGGTCGATGCGCTGCTGGCACCGCCCGAGGTCGACGGCCAGATTTTCTACAACAACACGATGAGCGGCTTTAACTTCGTGCGCAATCGCCTGCCCCTGGGCGAGGTCGCGGAACAAGTGCTGCGCTATTCGCAATTTCCGAAGTCGCCGGCGGTGGCGGCGCAGAGCGCCCTGATTCGCGATTGTCTGCCGGGATTCAGCGAGCAGAATAAATTGAGCTTGCTCGATGACACCGTGCTGCCGCGCATCTGGCTCGGCAATCGCATCACCACGCCCACGCACCTCGATGAGTGGAACAATATTGGCTGCGTCGTAGCCGGCCGCCGGCGCTTCACGCTGTTTCCCCCGGAACAGATCGCAAACCTCTACATCGGGCCGCTCGACTTCGCTCCCACGGGCGCTCCGATGAGCCTGGTATCACTGCGCAACCCCGACTTCGATCGCTACCCGAAGTTTCGCGACGCGCTGGCCGCGGCCCAAGTGGCCGAGCTCGCGCCGGGAGATGCGATTTTCATTCCGCCGCTGTGGTGGCACCACGTCGAGTCGCTCGAGCCATTCAATCTGCTCGTCAATTATTGGTGGCATGATCTGGTCGGCGGCGCACCCGCGGATTCGGCCTTCGACGCGCTGCTGCACGGAATACTCAGTATCCGGGGCCTCGCGCCCGCGACGCGGCGCGCCTGGGGCGAATTGTTCCAGCAGTATGTGTTTGGCGAGCAAGTCGAGTCGCTCAAGCATATTGCGCCCGAGCGACGCGGCATCTTGGGCACGCTGTCGGCGGAACAGCTCGCGGGTCTGCGCGCGCACCTGGCGAAGCGATTGACGCGTTAAACGACTAGGCGGGCGCGTCGCTAGAGGTAGGCCAGAGCGATGCCCTACACGAGCAGGCGCCCCAACTTTTCGGCTGAATATCAGCCTAAAGTTGGGGCGTAAACGCTGTTACGGGGCGACGGTGTAGCTGTACGGCACGCGCACCACTTCATCACCGGTACCGACGTTCGGATTGAACGTGTCGATGTAGATGAAGCCCGTCACGACCTGGCCCACGTTGCTGGCGCTCGGCTTGATCGACAGCGTGATCGTGCCCGCTTCACCCGATCCCAAGATCAGGGGATTGAAGGTGGCAGTCCCCAATGTCTCATCGGCCCAGAGGTCGCCGCTGTCGGCACTGACCGCGGCGTCAAACTGCTTGAGCACGACATACGCCGCCATGTTGACCGCGGAGGTGGGTGCTCCTGCCGCACCATAGGGTCCGACGTTCGAGGGAATGACATCCCACGTGCCCCACGGAATCTCCGGTTCGCTGAGCGAGGCGACCACCGTGTCCTTCGCGACTTTTTGCGCGAAGATATCTGGCGAGCCGGTGAAGCCCAACAGGAAACCCGTGTTGTTGAACGCGTCCATGCTGATGGGTACCGCCGCTTGCGCGACAAAGGCCACGGTGCTCACCTGCGTCGGCAGGACAAATTGCCCGCAGGTTCCGGGTAGATCTCCCGTCGTCACCGAGGTGCAGTTCGGCTCCGACACCGGGGCCAGCGACGCCACGCTGAGCGTGCTGAGACGCGCATCGGCGAAGTAGGCTTGTGTCACTGAACCCGTGTTGAGCACGGATATGGTCGCCGTGGTCGTCTTGCTCGCCGAGACCTGCACACTCGCGCTGTCGGGTAATCCCGATGTCTGAATCCGCGCGACGTTGAAGCCGATCCGCGCCGTGAACGGCAGCGAGGTCTGATTGCCCGACGAGAACAGGTTCTGAAACAACACGAACTGCCAACGACCGGGTTGCGGATTGTTGTGGAACAGTTGCAGCCCGTAAGCCAGATTCCCGGATGGATCGAGGCTCGGTTCGACGCTCAGCGGCATCCCGTTGGGATCGATCAGGAAACCCGACAAAACATAGCCGCTGTCGGCGTCCTGCAGCGTGAGACTCAAGTTGTTGACGCCTGGCGGCACATTGAACTCGTAAGTCTGGGTCGGACCGCCGCTGTCTCGCGCGTTGCCGCCGGTGAGAGTTCCACTGAAATTGCCACCGTTCGGGCCGGTTGCAACCAGGGTCCGCAAGCTCACCGGAATATCCGGCAGCGAAACGGCGGTGGCGCTCGGCGAGGTGTTGAAGCGGATCGCCGCGCCGACATCGCCCGGATCGGACGGCATCGAGAAGTGCGCCTTGATGGTCTCACTCTGGCCGGGGGCCAGCGTCAGATGCGCCGGAGAGACAGAGCCTACACTCACGTAGTTCTCGGCACTCCAGGTGAATTGGACGGTGCCCGTGTAATTTTCGGGGTCTCCCACCGGACGCGTCCAAATGAGCACCGTCCAGGTTCCCGCCGCCGGATGTACCACGTCGACATGGCCGTAACCGTTGCCCGAGCCTTGCGGCACGGAATACGCGGCCTGATTCCCCGAGGGATCGAGCAACGCGAACAATACCAAGGGAGAGTTGGTGCTGCTCAGGTCGATTTGGAAGGCGATGGCGGCATCGAGATGCTGCACGCCCGCCGGCACCTTGAAGGTGTGTTTGATGTAGTACCGCTTGTTGCCGCCCGAGTTCAGGAACGTCGGGTCGACGGCGGCATTCAACGTGTAATTCAACGTGTTGGTGACGACCGGAGGGCCGAGCGTCGCCAGGACCGGTGTCAGATCCAGGGTGGTCGCTCCCGCGTTGGTGATTTCGAACGAGCGTGCTTCACCGGCATTCGGCAGGTCGGTGATCCGCGCCGCACTCGGGGAGCTCAACATCGCCGAGCCGCGGGGCTTCGGTTTGGCATGCGAGTCCGCGATCGACAATGCGGCGTTGACTGCGGCCAGGGAATTGATCAGCCCCGCGCCCTGTTCTTCGGACGGCGCGCCCAAGTCGGTGGCCGTGCCCATGATGATTTGCTTCACGAGTGCCGGCGACGGACTGACGCCGTCGTGGGTGCTGCGATACGCCTGAATCACCAGTGCCGCCTCGCCGGCCGTCAACGGCGATGATTCGCTGGTGCCGCCGAAGTCCTCGAACGCCGTCGGGTTGCCGTTGAAATCGGTGCAATCGCCGTACATCGCGACATTGGTGGAACACAGCGCCCAGCCGGAATCGCCGGGCGCCACGACATCCACGGTGCGTGCGTGCGTTTGTGCGAAGCCCGCGGAGCTGAACGCGGAGATGTTGTTGTTGATGTAGCCGCCGTGCGGCGTCAGCGGAATGGCACCATCGTGGGTCTGAGCGTAGATGCGCCATTGATTGGTCGCGCCGACCGCAATCACGAATGGGTCGGTGGAGGGACTACCGAGCGTGCTGGCGGTTCCCGCGTCCCCGGTGCTGACCACCACGGTCACACCCGCTTTGACAGCCGCCGCGTCCGCCAATGAGATCGGGTCGGTGCCGGTGTCGGGGAAGGGACTGCCGCCGAACGACTCATTGATCACATCGACATGGTCGTGAGACACGGCCCACTCGATGGCCTGCACGAAATTCGAGGTGGTGGTGTATCCCAAGTTGGAAAATACATTCAAGCCCACCAGCGACGCGCCGGGCGCCATGCCGCGGATTCGCACGTTGCACGGTGACGGCAACGGATAGGCGGGAACCACAAACTTGCTGATGTCAAACAGCAATGGCTTGCCGTTCGGCATGTCCTGTGCGGCAATCGAGCTCGCATCGCCGAACGCTTCACCGCCATCGGTCGGCGTCCCGGCGGGATCGCCGGTGAAATTCTGGTAGTCGATGAACACGTGCGAACCGTCCGGACGGATAAAGCCGGCGATGTTCGGATCCAGCCCGTCGGCGATCCAGGCCACCTTCACGCCTTGGCCGGTCACGGGGCGGCCGTTGCCGTCACGCACTTCCTGCGCCTGCGGCTTGCTCGGATCGAGGAAGGCGGTGTTGGTGATTTGCAGCGCTTCGGGCTCGAGCGTATTGCAAAGCGGGGATGAAGTGCCCGAGGCGGCCGTTTGCGGCAACGCCGCCTTGATCGCGGCGCTGCTGGCTTGATGCGCGAGCCGCGGCGCACGAATCGTCCGATCGGGAACCACCGCCAGCACCGCCGGATGCGCCGTCAACTGCAGCGACTCCGCGTCGGAAATTCGCGTGGAAAACGCGTTGATCAAGCTGAAGGAGTGGACCGCGCGCGGCCGCATCTGCTGCAGCATGCCGACCACCGGTCGTTGCGCGCGGCTGGCTGCGCTCTCTCTTAGGTCCATGGCTTCGCGATCGGGCGGAGCACTCTCCAGCTGATCGCGAAGAATCACGATGACATCGTGTTCGCCCGCGTACGCCGCTTGCTGCAGCGATACGGAACCGGGCGCAGCCGCCGCGGTCACGCTGATGGCGAGGGCGCCGGCAAGGAATTTTAAAGTAGTGTGGCCCTTCATTAGAAACCTCTCCCTAAATTTTTTAGCGCAACTGGACCGCACGAAGCTTCAGACCCACTTCAGCTCGCGGCTCGGTCACAAAATCATGGTGTTTGTGGGTCGCACTTGACCACACCCGCGAACGATTCGCAACAGAAAATCGCTGCCCGCTTTTTTTTCTAGAGTCCACCCTGCGGTCTT
>Ga0302319_10008059_pt1 | contig 20600 bp, 13 predicted proteins | sample Bog_T0_2_FD_203319 | JGI IMG/M metagenome (GOLD analysis project Ga0302319, IMG submission 203319) | Peat permafrost microbial communities from Stordalen Mire near Abisko, Sweden - Bog_T0_2 | ecosystem: Environmental > Terrestrial > Soil > Wetlands > Peat | place: Sweden: Abisko, Stordalen Mire... | reverse complement strand
TTCATCGAGATCGGAATCTCCTTTTTCCTTAGAGGGCGACCAAATTAAATTTCGGGTCTAGCTCATACTTTTGATTCTAATTGGCGTCCCCGACGGGATTTGAACCCGTGTTATCGCCGTGAAAGCGACACTGGCAGACGTAACTGATTGAAACTAAAGAGCACGGTTGGCCACAAAAAGGACGTTTTGAAGCCCTGAGGAACGCTTATCGAACCCTTATCGAACCCACGAAAAGTGTGAGTATCCCTGCGTGTGCTGGCCGTAGCTCATCAAAATTGGCTTCACTTGATGCGAAGGCGATTTGCACCAACTGAGAATCCTAGCGACATCGGCGTTCTCCAGGACCACCCGTGGGCAGTTTCCCGCAGGCTGCTCGTTGTTTCCAGCCAACCCACAATACTTTGTTTAGAGTCACAAGCGTTTGCCTCTAGCCCGGTAGAAGGTTATTTACTCAAATACGGATTCGGCCATCGAGCAAGGAGTCTAGCTCTCAAATCTGCGCGCGAACTGTCTGATTCGTCAATTGGGACACCCTTGGGATTTGTGAGAGCTTCTCTGAGGGCCACTTGTTTGCCGGCCGGGAGATCGGAAAATCCGGTTGCTAACCGGCAGCCTTGGTACTGTTCGAACGGAGAACGTGCATTTCCAATCGCTTCGATCGCTATGTCTATGTCTACCAGACGGTCTTGAGATTGCGAAAGCCCCAGAGCGACGATACGGTTTCCATCTGAGCCTGAATCAAAGAGCCTTCGAACCGCCGCCATCGAAACGTCGAAGACGCTTGTCAGAGTGCGTGCGTCGTTAATCACTTGAGTCATGTGGCCTGTGCGAGTAGGCCCGGGATCCTCTTCGCTGCGAATTCTTTCATAGGCCTGCGCAAGGGCGGAGAAGAAGTCATCCATCAGCGCGCGCGTCTTCGGTTCTGACGCGGGGTTGGGCCACCCCTCTTTGCGCTGTTTTAGTAGTGACAGTGCTTCCTTGATATTGCCAAGTTTTAGGAACTCGCGGGCTCGACGAGCCGCCAGCAGCCGCCAATCCTCCACGTCTGCGAGGCGCCAAATGTTCTCAGGGACCTCGTATTCGAGCCTGCCTGCAAGAAATGCCTGCGCCTTTGGCGGGAGTTCAAGAATTGCACTGCCAAGAAAGGGAGACAAGCCTTCGTGCCACCGTTGCTCGATTGTGCGTCTGTCAGCATGAAGGGCCAGCAAATGGAAGATCTCTTCAGCGCGATGCTCGGCATCATCGAAGCGGCGATAATATTCCACGGCACGACGATGAATCTTCGCCAGCAAATCTGCAAAGGAATCATCTTGAGACGCCCTCGCCGTAAGCTCTTCGACCAGGATCATCCGCATATCAGGGCGATGCATCAGCCGGTCGGGTATATCCGACGATATGAGGATTGTCGTCAGTTGGCGCTGCATATCACTGACAATTTGCCTTGCTTCATTTAAGTCACGGATGGGCACATTAAGGACTGGAGCAAGAACCTCGAGAAGAATCTCCGGTGTGATGTAGCGCAAGACCAGGCCAGGAAAAGCCAATCGCTTGATTCGCTCGTCATGAACGTGGGCTAGGATTCTCCTGTAAAGTACGACCTCGATTCGCTGACGACGAAGCAGAATGATCCAACGCGGACTCAGGCCCTTGATTCCGTCATCGGCATCGCCTTCGACGGAGGCAATTTCGGCAGCCAGCCGCAATACCAACGGGCTCGTTCCAACCTGCTTAATCAGCGCCTGAGCTTTAACTTCATCTGCAACTCCGCGCTGTTTGAGAAACGCAAGAGCAGCTTCGTTATCGAAGTTCCCTAAACGCATCGTCTTTACTGAAAAATTACTGAGTGTGATCTCCGTGCGGCCGCAGATCACCGTCCGAAGCCGCGGAACTCTTCTCTGGAGGTCTGCTATGAAACTGAGTACTTCTTCCTCTGCCGCGACGTTTCGGAACTGTACTTCTTCGAACGTATCAAGGACAAGCAAAAATGGCTGTTCGTTTAAATCGAAAGACTCCAACTCGCTGACGAACCTGGCGAAGTCGTCAATTAGATCTGTGCGGCCCTTCAAACGGATAGGTTGAACCTTATCCTGCCTTTCGAGTTTCCCTGACCGTCCCAAAGGGCTCTCCGTGGTTGCAATCGAAGCCCAGCGACGGATGATGTCGTTGTACGGCTTCGACGAACTTGGATACTGCACGACGAGTTGGTGTAATACTTCGAACAGCAGCGTAATCGGCTCTTCCGCGAAAAGCCCCGGCCGATCGAAGTCCAAGTAAGCAAAAGGGAACTGGGATGTTTCAGCTGCTTCGGCATGCTCCAGGATGAACTTGGCTATCAAAGTGGACTTTCCGGACCCACCCGGACCTAGTACAAAAAGCGGCGGTCGTTCGGAGATTTTCAAAGTGAACTCAATTGCGCGTTGGACAGTCTCTCCTAACGACGAAGACCCAAACACACCAACGTAGTCAGCCATCTGGTCCAACTCGTTTCGCCGGCCTGCAAAGTGGTCCCCTACCAGCGCGCGGAATGGATGAAGCAGCTGTTCGCGTGCGAGAAGCTGCTGCAGAATATCCCGGGACGGCAGGTACGCATATATCTCGGGAAAATTTTCCAACCAAGAGCTAACTTCAAAGAGAGCGGCAAGTTCCTCAGGGTTGAGATGTGCGAATTCACCACCTACACTCGAAGACAGAGTGGACGTCGAGTCGCTCAGACCAACTCGATCTGGAATGCTCAGACACTTCTCAAAGATGAGCTGCCCCACGGATTGAATCCGGTTCGGATTTGCACCCAGGGCCGCAAACAATTGCCCCCTTTGAATCAGCCGGCTCAGAGCTTCTCTTCGAATGGGTGTGCGGAGACTCCATAGTGTCGATCGATCTTCGGTGCTCACCAAATCACAGTCAGCGAGCAACTCCGCGCGCGTGGCGTTTGACTCCGTTCCGCCTAAGGGGTTCAACTTTGTGAAGTCAAAGCAGACCAGAACGGCCGCTGCTTCGCGGTAAGGCCACACGTCGTCCGAACCGCCCCAGAGATCCTGAAGCGGTTCCATCTCAAGGCTTCTCTCTATTGGCGAGTCCATAAAACCTTCTTCACTACATCCGAGACCGCATAATGCGTAAATGCCTGGTCGCTCGCTTTTCCGGCATACTGCTGGGAGTAAGCTTGCCTTCGCTTCTTAACCAGTTCCAGATACTCTATTGACTGCTCATCGGAGAGAGCCGGACCCTTCATTGCGGCGAGGTCTCTGAGAGCGGTTCTAATTTCGTCATCGCTGAGCAACCCAACCGTGTCAGAGAGCATGAACATCTGCACATCGAGCGGAAGTTGTTGAGTAAAGTCCACGAGAATCAATCGAAACAAATCGTCTGACTGAATCCGCTGTGCCAGATCGGTAACCAAGTCAAGCATTGCCTGTGGGAGAATCTTCTCTCTGAAGCCGTCAAGGATGAGCCATTGAACAGTACCGTTGCGCCTCTCGACATGCTCAATCAGATACTTGCCGAGATATTGACCCCAGCGGCTCTCTTGTTCACCACCCGGACCTGGCAGATCCTCAGGATCGATACCCCACTCCTTTGCAATTCGTTTTGCAAAGGTATCAAGATCATAGTTGAACGCGTCGAGATCGATGTAGCTTACCTTGCTCATTCCGACGTAGTCCGACACAAACTGAATCAGGCCCGCGGTATAGCTCTTCCCAACCTGGCGCTGATCGCTGATGACGAGGAGCACTTTTGAGTTCAGCGGATCGCACATGTCGAAAAGATGTCTGCGTAATCCTCCGCGGCCAAGGAAAAACTTCCCGCCAAATATCTTGTAGGTCGCCCATGGGTTTTGCGGCACATAGTTCCTGGATGAATCGAAGTCTGGGTTATTGACTAGGAAAGCCCGCACTTCGGGGATCTGGCCGCGGCCGGCAACCACGGCATCCACAAGTTGTCGAATCCAGCCTTCGGTATTCGCTATTCCGATCAATTGAGAGATCTGCTCGCGGGGTGTGAAGGCTGTGGTAACGATCCGGTCCAGCGCAGGACGATTCATTCTCTGCAGCGTTTCGCTCAGGGTCGCGGGAAGAAGTATCTGGAAAATCAAATTCCCAAACGCAACAATTTGTGGACCGGTCATGGTTCTTCTCTCGCCCCTTTCCTATACAACGATCGCTCTCTGGTGCATCAGACTACGGATCTTTCCCATAGGAATACCCTCGTTCCCAGTGGGTTGGTAGTCCGGTTCACCACTGTGGTGCAATGCCACGAGATTCCAGTGTTGGTCGAAGCATGGTGATCCCGACGATCCAGCTTCGGTACCCGTGCGATAATTCACGCGATTGTTGCGGGCATTCATGCCAATGATTGCGTCCGTATCCAACGCCAGCTTGATAGGTTCGGCCTTTGGATGCTGCACGATAAACAGTGGAGTGTGAGGAAGAAAGTGATCGGGTACGAGGGGAATATTAATCCATCCACGAGGATTTCCATTCGCCACGGAATCCCCTCCCGCTGCAAGATCACCCGCGCGCCTGTTCAGACGAATGATCGCACAATCCAGCTCCTGGTCGGAGGGTTCAGTTCCGTCGGAATTGTTCTGACTCATGAAAACATTCCAATCAGCGTCGAGTCCAAAAGCTGTTCCGTTGCTCTTGGTTCCGTCGCTGAATGCGCGATAGTCGAAACGGCAGAGGACATTACCAGGTTCTGCCTTGGGTTCGAGAACATTGGGATTCGGTCCGATCAGATATTTCACAACGTGCCAATTGGTCATTACAAGGTCTGGCGCGATGAGGAATCCCGTTCCATATGATGTAGCTCCGGAATTCAGTGTTACCTCGACCCTGCAGACTCTGCCCTGAATTTGAAGTGCGCTTTCGATCCAGGTTCCAAAGTTGAGCTGCGAGTTCGTTGCGACAAGGATGCTCTCGAGTTCTGCGTCCGGCGGAAGCGCAACTGCGCCAATGGAGCGCGCTAGCTTCGCAAGTTCCTCATTCTTTGACCGAACGGAAAGTGCAGCAACCAGCAGTTGATTGGCCATCCCCTGCATGTCATATGCAGTAATCACATCGAGCATCATCGTATTGAGAGGAGCGACTGGGGGTGAATGGCGGCCCAGATCATCATTGAGTGAAACGAGGAGCTCACTGAAAGTGAAGAAATTGAAGGCGGAGAAGAATGCATCTCTCCATTTCAGCCGTTCTGGTCCAGTCAGCAAGCTTCACCTCTCCGTGATCCATCAAGCATGACTCATGTAAGTAAAAGAAGAGCGTCCTCAAATGACAATGTCTTCTCGATGACGAATGACTTTCACACGCATTTTTTCATCGGAAGATCCGGTCGACTCTAGAGTCCCCGGTGCCCCTCCCGAGGCAAAGTGGTCGTGCTTCTTCAGGGATCCGAACTGCAGCCCGGTCCGCTTCTCGAGTCGGGCAACGGTAATTTGCGTCGCACCGACGTCGAATGCTTCTTCGAATCCCGGCAAATCCGCGATCTCATCCTGGCCCAAAATGAATGCGGTTGCAGACGGAGTTCCATCCTCTCTGATAAGAACGCAGACTTTCCAGAATTCGAGTGGACAACGGACTGTGTAGTTCATCTTCTGATTTCTATAGGAAGGATCCTTAGGCGAGAATAGCGGCCCGGTAATTACTGTCATACGCAGCTTGTCCTTTTTCGCATGCTCTTCGAGGAGGAAGCGCTCCAGACCCTGCCAGCGATCCTTTCCTCTGTTGAATAGCGACGCCTGAAGAGCGCAGTTCGTAAAATGGAAAGTATCATTATTGGCCTTCATCGCGCTGTCTACGGTGCGGCCCCAAGCCGTGTCTTCGCGACGCGTCAAGTGGCCGCGATCAATCCCGTGCTCAAATGCACTTTGATTCAGCTGCTCGGTCTTCGGAATACGCGGGTCCGCGTACCAACGGTCCCCTTCGCGTTTGCCAATGGCTGGACGCAACTTTCCATCGATGTTGGCGGCAGAGAACCATGCTGTCCGACGATCCTTGTTCATGTAAATACTGTAGTGGTGGTAGGTGAGTTCGTGCGGGTCGTCGTGCTTCTGCTGATCCTCTGAGACGATTGATGTTTTTTGCTTCAGTTCCTCCGTCAGACCGGGAAGGGGGACAGTGATTCCGTCCAGAAACTCTGGATCGTACCCCTCACGATCGGTGTAATCCTGATCCACCACGACCGCCTCGGTCTCAGAAGTCTCTGGGGCGCTTCCGTAGCGGACTGACCCAAGCGGAGCCAGGTTGGGTCCAGGGTCAAGGGAAATCGTGATATATAGGGGCACCGTTAACTTGATTTCGCCAGCCGGTGCGATGGCAGCAGCATATGGCGCAGAGGACGTAGCTGGGGGCGCAGGCGCAGAGGCGCCTTGGTGAGACGAGGATTCCTCGTTGGCTGTGAGTGCCCAGGCTGCATCGTACAAATTGGTAGGCGTGATCGATGAGGTGAACCTCAGCGCGCTTGTCAATCGGCTGTCTTGCGCGAGATCGATCATTGGCACCGCATAGTTTGCCTTCAGATACTCTCCCGCAAAGTGCAGAGCAACTACTTCTCCGGTCTCAATATCCAGCACAGCAGAGCCGGAGTTTCCGCCGAGAGTGGAGGCGTCATGAATCAGCGCACTTACGGTATTTGTAAAGCTCTTGATTTGTCTGGGGCTTCGTACGACGCCGGGCTGGAGCCGCTTCACATTGAACTGACCACCGAATATCTGATTTTGAAGTGCAAAATCGTTGCGTATATCGAGCGCCGGATACCCAACTACCGCGACATTGCGCCCAACAGACTCCTGAAGCGGGCGGGTTGAAAGCGGAAGAGCTGGCGGAAGGGCGTCGCCCTCGACACGAAGCAGCGCCATATCCCAGTAGGGATGAATCAGCTCCACCTTAGTTATGGTGAGGTTGGCAACTCTGTTGTCGAGATTCGTTCCTGTTTCCCGCTTGAAATTAACAGAAGCATCTCCCGAGGAATAGATGATCTCCCTTCCGAGGCCCTTGGAAAAAATCTGGGCAACATGCCTGTTTGTCATCAACAGGCCCGTTCCAACCATGAAGGCAGTTCCAGCATAAGGAATGAGGGAGTACTGGGGAACTTCAACGCGTCCGATTGCGGCAAACATTTTCCCGAGACGCCTCTTGATTAAGTCTCCATTGAGCGACTGCCAATATCCAGGAAGATTGTCATACGTGTCGCCGTGCACGAAGGCCGCAGGCCGGTTTTCCGGAAGTACTATTGCTTCCAAATGGAATAACTCAGAATCGGATAGGTCGTCGAATGCTTGACGGGAAAGCTTTTCAATGCTGGAAGAGGTCTCTTCCGGAGCGATTACAAAGTTTTCCAGCCCCCCGCTGTTTGCCGGCGTTGTGCCGGCTTTATCCGGCACTGCGACCGCTCTGATATCGCCGCCAGGCGCTACCTGTTCAAGCATCCCTCGCAGACGCGAAGCTCGAGCAGCCTTATCCATTTGTGTAACCTTTTGCAGGCAGGTAGGGTGGATTGACGGCCTATCCCGGCGATCATGTATAAGCGTACGCACAAACGGGGATTTGACAAGCGAAAAGTTTCGAAAAGGTGCGCAAACCGCAGAGTCAAATGCGGTTTGCGACACTACCTGTCCCTGGGAAACTGCGATGGCATTGATCTTCTCCCGATTCGTATCAACCTTGAACGGCTCGTCGTAGACCAAGGTATCTGCGTGAGTGAGCGTCCTGTCCGGTGGCTGCCCGTCTTTCGTATAGAAAATCGTTGCAGAACTATTGGCGTCGGTGATCGAAATCTGATCCGACGGATTGTTGCAGACGGGATTGGGATTCGTTGTCGCAGTCTTCTGAGTAGCGGGAGACGGGTTGGCCGCGCCCTGCGCAGGCTTGACCGGCACGACGGGAGCCTTAGTTGAGGTTGATGGCGTTGTTGCCACCGGCTCAGGGGCAGGTTCGCCACCGGTTCCGAGGGTGCAAAAAAGACACCAGAACGGGGCTTTTTGCACCCTCGAAGGTCTGGCGAAATTTCACGTAAGCCATTGATTTTATTTGGCGTCCCCGACGGGATTTGAACCCGCGTTATCGCCGTGAAATGATTGAAATTAAAGAGCATGGTTGGCCACAAAAAGGACGTTTTGGAGCCCCGAGGAACCCTTATCGAACCCATGAGAAAGGTATGTAGCCTGCTCATTCAGGCCAGAGTCTTTCGAAATCGTGACTTCCAAGAGACGATCCGCGTAAAGAGAGAATCGCTCCTGGTTCAACGTGCGCGAACGGATAGCGGCGGAATGTTTGCTTTGAATGCAGGAAGGAATTCTGCGCCAGATTGCGTTTACTAGAGGTAGAAGCTCTTCTGCTGACAAGCGATCAGGTTGTTCAAGGCGGATTAGCCACTCGGCACCACTTCGGGGGCTGGTGGTCGGGATTCAAAGCCGCAGGAACATTGCTTGGCAGGACCGAATTGAATGACAAAAGGAAACAGGTGAAAGAATGTCGAAACTCGATGCAGGGTGATTCAGGTCTCCAGATCTTCCGAAGCAATGAACGTGACTCAAAAGCAGGATGACGGGCGGGAAGTTAGGCCCATCCCTTTGACTCGATGGCAAGGCGTGCCAATCGGAGATATCGATCGTTCAGCGATTGATGACTTGCGACTCAGAAATCAAGTGTATACTTGCGCCGTTCACCAAATGCAACTTGTGCCGGAGGAATGCCATGTCCACAGCAACTCAGACAAATGGCGGTCTGACTCTTACCGCGTATACAGGTGACGGCAACGTGCTGCTAGCTTATAGCCTCGACAGCAGCCTGCTGAAGGCCAATCAACTAGCAGGATTCTCGATCCAATTCACTCCGCCTGGGGGCACACCGACTTATCTTCTGAACCGGCTGAATTACAACCAGCCGGTCACAGCGAAGACACCCTTGGCGCAGGCACCGTGGACATCGTCGCAGCAGGCCCCGTTTCAGAAATTCCACTGGGTACATTTTCCGACGAACGTAGTGCCCGGCAAGTTCACCTATAAGGTGACCGCACGCTACTGCCAGGGATCCGGACTTGTGGATGGGCCATCGGCCGAGGTGAACATTGACCTAGTATCCGCTCAGACAGGTGACTTCGAATTGGGGCTGACCCGGGGCTACATCAGTTCGCAGGCATACGCGACCAAGTTCAAGAATGCGCCAATTCGGCCCACGCCGAAGACGCAAAATTACAATACGGCACCATATCAGGCGCAGTATGCCTGGCTGGGAGCACATGCACGGGCCATGATCTTTACGCTGCTCAAGGCATGCGTCGCAGATCCCACAATCGAAGTGGATCTGTTCGCATACGACCTGGATGAGCCAGACATCATTGCCATGCTGGTGCAGCTGAAAGGGCGGCTAAGGGCGTTCCTCGATAATGCGAGCCTGCACACCGGAAAAGCGCTGGAGGTCACGGCCCATGCGCGCCTGGTGGCGTCGGCGGGTGCAGCCAATGTCAAGCAGGGCCACTTTCAACGATATGCGCACGACAAGATCATCATCGTGAAGAAGGCCGGGAAGGCGATTAAAGTTCTGACGGGATCAGCGAACTTCTCCGTGCGCGGGCTGTATGTACAGGCCAACAATGTGCTGCTCTTCAACGATGCGGACATCGCGGACCAATACGAGCAGGTATTCGATTCGGTGTTCACGAACATGGCAGGATTCGTCAAGACGCCGCTCGCGGCAAGATGGTTTCCCTTTACCGGCAAGGCGGGAATTCCGAATTTCGAAGTCAGCTTTGCGCCGCACAAGAAGCCGCCCTTCTCGATGGTTACGGTCCAGCAGGCGCTCGCCAGTGCGAAGTCGTCGGTGATGTTTGCGGTGATGGAGTTGAGCGGGTCGGGCGCGGTGCTCAACACTCTTCAAACGATGCACCTGAGCGGGAAAGTGTTCTCGTACGGAATGACCCAGAACGACAAGGGGTTCACTCTATATAAGCCGGGGCAGCCAGGAGTCCTGGTGCCGTTTGCGACGTTGAAGAAACAGGTGCCTCCTCCGTTCCAGGCCGAGTTTGACGGTGGGCCGGGACAGACGATCCATGACAAGTTCATTGTGATTGATTTCAACGATGCGAACCCGATCGTGTACACCGGGTCGTCAAATCTGGCAGATGGAGGCGAGGCCTCGAACGGGGACAACTTACTGCAGATTTCGGATCCAGCAGTGGCCCAGGTGTTTGCAGCCGAGGCTATCCGGCTGGTGGACCATTATTATTTTCGAGCCGCAGTGCGGAGCGCGACGACTGTGAAACCGCTTGTGCTCTCGCCATGCGGCAGCAACGCGAGCCCATGGTGGACGCGAGACTACGATCCCAACAACATGAGAAATGTGCAACGGGAGCTGTTTGCGCAGGGACCGTCGGCAGTAAAGACAATTCCCAAAGGGGTGTCAGATCCCCAACCACAAGCACCGGCGAAGAAGACGGCGAAGAAGAAAGCTGCTGCCAAAAAGAGTACTCGCGCGAGACCGGCAGCCAAAAAAGCTCCGGCGAAAAAGGCGGCAAAGCGGAAAAGTAGCACGGCGGCTTCGAAGAAGCGAGCGGTGACAGGGCGAAAGAGTGTGGCGGCGAAGAAGCGGACCGCGAAAAAAGCTCCAAAAAAGGCCGCTCCACGAAAGAAGCGATGATCCAATAGATCGGAGCGCCTGTCACGACGTTTGGGGCATTTATGCGGCAAAAGACAGGCTTTCAACTTCGATCGGGGCGGGGCGAAGCATGTGGAGATTCTCCAGCCGTCAGCTCGGTTGACGATTGGCCCCGTACGAGGCTCGAAGACCTGGGACTTACAATTTCTGCGACCATCGCAAACCGGATAAACATTGGGTAATGAAACTACAGTCTCGATCAACTAAGTCAGCAGCCACATCTCTGCGGTCGAGGCGCTCGGTAGCACTGGGAAACTCTTGACAGTACCGACAGATCTCGATTAACTCTACTGCTAAGTTCCCCGATCTGGATTGCCACTCCATCTGTTTGAGAGCCGCCACTGCTAGCGGCCAGCCAGACCTTCACATGACCGAATGGGGGGATACGCGTGCCGAGAATGGCGGTATTTGGAATTTGCCTTTGCCTGGCTCTTTTCAACAGAGCTCTGCGAGCCAGCGGAGAATCAGACACGGAGAAATCGCGAACCGCAGCGGAAAGTCAACGCCAGTCCGCCGCCGTTGTTGCCGCTCAAAATGAGCGCGCGCAGGCACTATCCACGCAATTTCAAAGTCAGACAAGCCGGTCCGTCGTTGAAGCAACAACGGCCGCAACGAGCGAAGCAAGTCTAAGTGCAATGCCTGATCTCAGGAGCGTTGGGCAAAATGCTGTTGTCCTGATGAAGATCACGATGCAGGGCAAAGACCTATACTTTTTCGATCTACCCAATCTGCCTTCCGATGTCACCGCGACCTATCGCACCAATTCTGAAAGCGAGGAACTGCTTCAGGTCGCCAATGGACGGCTCATTCGATCAAATGTCCCATTGTCGCTGGGCGAAGACTTCACTTTTCTGGAAGTCCAATACATGTGGTGTGGTCCCAATGACAATGACAAGAATCGAAAATCGTGCTCCGATGACGAAAGAAAGACAGACAACTATCCGATAGAACTCTGCCCGCCTCCAACAAAGGGCAAAAATGCCGACGACACACGGTGGCCGACCTGCACTATTGACGGCATCTACACCCGGGATCTATACGCCGAAGTTGACAATTTTACGTCCGATCAGGCCATTTCACTGATCCCCGCCTTCGCCCTCTCGCAGAAGCAGTTTCTTATCGCCAACGAGCTGTTCGAGAGAATCATGAACCCTCCCGCGGACTTTCCAACCTTCACAATCAACACGGTTGTCGTGCAGGATTTTCTGGACCGATACCGAGCTTCAATGCAGAAGCTGGGCTCCGTGAGTCCGCAGGATCGTTGGACTGCAAGCTTTCAGGACCGCAGTGGCTGGTCTTCAGTTTTGAATTATGTAGTCGAGCGGTTTCCGGCAGCCTCAAGCTGCAGCCCCTACAAAGACAGCGAGCGCGGGGTATCGATCGCTTTGACAAGTCGGCGTCAGGCGCGCGCGAACCGGGCCGTAGACAATGGAATTACGCTCGATCCACCCAAAGTCTATGATGTATATACCCTTCGCCAGATGCTGGCTCAGACCGCGTCGCAGCTCTCCTCTCTTTCCGGATTCAACGCCGCCAGCATCACTGGAGCACTTACCAACTTGCAGGGAGTCACCTCGTCTTCTTCCTTTTTCAGCGCGCAAGCAACGACGTTCCCTTCTCCGTCCATTGCGAGTACGGTGAACAACCCGAATACGGTGACCAGCACCACGACGCCTGCGAGTGGAACTTCTTCGACGAACATCACAGCCACCTGTCCCACGGGCTTCGCTCCTTCGATCGGTGCGAATAACACCGTGACTTGCACTGCCGCAACAGCAGGCACTCCCAATCAGACCACTCTCACGACGACGACGATTCCAGCGGGCAATTCGAACCCATCGGCCGGTGCTTCTACTGTCGTCACAGCGAACCCGCTGACGCAGCAAACCGTCACGACCAACCCCTCTGTCACTCCGGTGATTCCCGCAACGCCCGCGTCTAGCGCGTTTGCAGCTCCAACCAATACGGGGTTGAGCTCGAGCGACCTTCTCACCGATCAGGTTCAGCTGAATGCGCAGATCACTTCGCTCGAGTTAGCTCTCCAGGGTGCGCTCTCCGATCGCTTTCTGGTGTCGGGAAACAAGTCCGTCGGAACGCGTCAGCAAACAACCCTCGGTTTTAACATCAGCATCGACCCGCCTCGCCGTTACAAGCACGCTCTGGCTGAAGTAAAGATCTGGGTCTTCCCTTCCCGAAAACAAGACCAGATCAGTATCGTCAACCTGCTGCCGGCTGCGAAAACCTACAACGTGGCAAAGATCACCAGCAACCAGAAGCAGTTTGGGGCAAGCGTCGCGATTAATCCGGTCAATCTGGGTGTAGCAGGCGGTAAGACGAAGAATCGCCTTTACCTTGCCAAAGACACCGACACGTTGGCCGTAGAGTACAACCCCGATAACCTGCGTCCCCAGATCGAGCAATGGCCGGACCGAGGCCGTCATTGGAGCGGCAGCGCCTGGTATGAGAACCAAGTGGTGCCGGACACGTGGCCGAATGGCGCCAAGCCGATTGGCCGCTCGCCGCAAGAGGCAGTTGGAGATTTGGTGCCGACGGTCGAGGCGTGGCAAATTGTCGCAAACTCCTGCGATCAGGATCCAGGGCCCTATCTTCTTCCGGAGCAGCCCGACAAACTCGCGCGCCCGCTCATTTTTGGCTGGCAATTCCGCCCTGTTCTCGGCGCCGATTACGTCCAAGGCGGCATTCGCTCCGTTATCGCACAACTCGCGCTTCCCGTGGGCCTCGGAGCACAGTACTCACCTCGCATCTTCATTCAAACCCGGTGGCGGGATTACAACGAGAAACAACAAGTAGTCGGCGGCGTTTACCCAGGAACCTGTTCCGTTCAGGAAGAGACCGACCCGATTCAGGTCGTCAGCCCGCTTAGAGTCCATAGCGTGGAAGTCGACGACATGACAGGTGGCATCCTAAAAGTCGTTGCCGACGGCAATTTCCTGTCCAACAGCTTTTCCGTCATCAGCGGACAGGCAACTCTGGGCCCGACAACCTTTGACGGCAAGAAAATCCAGTTCTTCGGTAGCGCCGAGGGCCTGCTAGCCACCGACGACCTCAACCTTGAGGCTGAAGACGGACAACTGACGCCCGTTGGCATGCAGCCCATTCTGGCTCGCGGGGACGATAAAGATGCCTGCGGAATCACCCATGCTTATCTGCGCGCAACGCCTCGCCCCGACGGAAACTCGGTGGTTGAAGCCATCATTCGATCCGGCGATCGGTTCAAGCTCCGCGAGGACGGAGAACCGAAGCCTCTGTTCCTGATTGGGAGCCAGGTTTATGGTCTTCACGAGGCGCCATTCCTCGAACCCTCGAGAGGCGCGTGCCGGCCGTCCAACGGAGAGAGCGGGTTCACCTGCGCCTACCATTTTCTCGCTCCAACCGATTCTCTGCGCTTCGCCGAAAGCTACACCGTCCGAGACCTTGCCTGGGCGGGCATGAAGAAATCCGGCAAGGTTGAATTCGATCCGTCCTTTACCGCGCTGACCCTTCTCGCCAGCAGCCCAGCACCCACGGCCAATCCCAATGCGCCCCCTGACAATGCAAATCCGTCTCCCGCTTCTTCCAGTTCCTCACCCAAAGTCGCGCCGCCCTCGCTACCCCCTGTCTACACCCTTACCGGCAATGACTTGATGCAACTCTGGTCGATTAACAAATGGACCTGCGGGTATCGCACGCGGAATTGCCTTGACGTCTATCAGGGACTCACTCCTGTTCCGCTAAGCCTCGCTAATTTTCAGGTCGCATCGAAGACAACCGCTGTCCTCTCGGTTGATCCACCGCTTCCTGCCCCGTTTATCACCTTCAGTGCAGCCGTCACCTGCAAAGCGACGCCAAAGCCTCCCGGTCCTGGCCCTGCTCCGGCTCCTGCGCCGATGCCCGGCGGTCCGGCTCCGCCCGCTCCACCGCCTGCCCCTGCACCGGCGCCGAAACCAGTTCCGCCAGCCGCTGGCGCGCCCCCTGCTCCAGCTCCACTTCCGGTTCACAAACCTGCCGCCCCGGTTCAAGCTACGGCAGGAGTCTGTACGCCGCACCCTGATCAGATCACGATTACGGACACGAACAGCTCAGCAAATATCTTCTACTCCACAGACGGAACTTCGCCAGACAAAACACTCGCTTTGCCAAGTACGAAGGTCTACGACAAGCCTTTCTCGCTCGCCCATGGAGCCCATGCGGAAGAGATTAACGCGATCGCCGTTTCTCCTGGACAGGTCGTCTCGGCTCTCTCGACCGCACTCATCGTGCCGGCCTCAGGAGGCTCTCATAGGGCTATTGCCACGACCACGGCCACTGCCTCGCAACTTTCATACAAGTCCTATCGTTTCGTCTGGCACCCGGTCTACGGTGAGCCGGTTGAATGGGATCTGCCGATCCCGCAAGCCACCGCGCCAGCCGTCGCCGCCTCCGCCATCCTCAATGAGTCCGACAGCACCGAGATCATCTTCAGCAATATTCAGATTCAGCCGAACTCGCCCAGCTTTCCTATATCTTTTCTCTTCGATGGGCAGCTCGTCGTGTCTCCCGTCTTCAAGTACGACCCCGTGGGCATGACCATGAAAGTTCTCATCACGAGTTCCATGACTGCCAAGCCCGGGCACAAGGAACTGCTGCTGAACGGCTACACCCTCGCATCCGGAAGTGTAACCCCAACCCAGGTCCAGATCGAGTTGCCGTTCGATGTCACCAAGCGTTGACGGCCCGAACCAGCCGTCAGAATTGAGGCTGCAAATTCGCAAGAGCCGCCGATTTCCGTATCGAAATTCTCGAGGATCGCCAATGCACTTGAGAATGACAGCTGTAACTGACCTCAATTTGAAGAATTCAGTCGCGCGAGTCCCGCTCTTACTCGTATTGATGAGCTGTGCGCTAGCGGTGTCTGGTTGCCACCAGGCATTTCGCAATGTTGTTTGGCTGCCTACCCCTTTGGCGCCAGCGACGCAAGACATGCAGCCAGGACTGCCTGGTTCCCAAACTTCACATATATCGTTGTCTCAGATCCTGCACCCAAGTTTTCAGTTCGCGTTGAATGCAACCCCTGACCAGAACGGACTTGCGCCAACTCGTGACCTGCTTTCCGTCGATAAGATTCCAGTAACATTCGAAGCCGCTCCGGAAATCCATACCTCTGCCCCCCAGATCGACACATCAGGTGCTCTGCTTCTTCTCGGAGTTGACCTTGGATACGGCAAAAAGAAGACCTCGGAGGACACTCAGGCCGAAAGCAAGGACTCAATTGAAGTCACATTTTCCGAGGTCCAGGAGCAGCGTCTTGATGAGCGCGCCGTTTCGCGATTGCTCGGCTCGGGCAATATTCATCTCACGTCGGATCAAAAAGTGCAGGTGCCTAGCAAAGGCATTCCTTTCATCCTTTCTGATCCTCGAGCCTCGTCTTACCTCATAGCGGGTTTACAGCAGGCAAGCAGAGTTAGCGTTCTCTTGCCGATGAGCACACCACTGGATTTGATCAAGCAGATTACGCATGACCCAATTTATGGCTCTCGTATTGAAGTCGCAATGCGGGATGGCCGATGGGAGCTTTCGTCCCGATTATCTCCTCCGCGCCCGGTCTCTGCAGGGATTCTTCCATTGCGTGAGCATCATAGCAAACACGAGCATGTTGTCTCCGCGCCCCAATCACCTGCACGTGTAGCCGTTAACCTTAATTGGATCGAATCACTCCCCCACCCCACGACCAGATGGAAATCGGCTGGAGACAAATCTCTCGCCGACCTTTCAAACGCACGCACTTTCCTTGATTCTGTTCTCACGGGCGCGGGTTCGTCTCAAGGAACCCCGTTCGAAATGCCTACGGATATCGGCGTATTGACTGACACGGAATTGCTTAAGAGTGAAGATTCTGCTGAGGCCCAGGTCGGCGTCAAAGTCAATTCATATCCTTGGTCTAGGATATGGTGCGCGCCCTTCGATTGCGTCATCGGTACCACCCGGGAGTACGTGCTTGTTGTGGGTGGAGAACCGAAGGTTGCAATCTCCATCGACCCTAATAACACTCAGTCAATCAATGAGCAGCTCAAGTACTTGCTGAAACAAAAGCCCTACGATCCGAAGACATCGGATTCTGCCTGCTACAGTCTCGTCTACGTTTACGGACATCATTGGAGCGGCAGGTTTGAGCCCTACAGTTTCGATAACAGCGGAATTCAGGCTAAGACTCATTTGACCGCATCCCACTTAGATCGGCTCATCACATGCAAATAGAAAAGGATCAAATCCCGGCCGCCACTTGCCAGGACCGTCTGGTCTTGCTGTGGAGCATTGGATTCGGTGTCACTATCGTCGTTTTGACCGGACAGATCATATCCAGAGTGTTTCAGGGAGTGGAAACTGCTTCAATCGCTTGGTGTACGCAGAATTTTTCGCCCCTCATGGCAAGCATTATTACGAAATGGGTCGGCGCCAATGCAGATCAGGGAAGGGTCGTAAAGAAGCAAGTCTTCTATGTGACCTTCGGTTTGTCTTTGCTATATGTCCTTATCGCCATTTTGCTCCTTTGTCTGTCCGGCCTAGTAAACGACCAAGACTTGTCTAAAGTTCCTGCAGAGAGGATTGCTCTGCTTGAGACACGCAGCTTGATTCTTGGGATATTACTCGTTCCTTTAGGGGTGTTGATATCGGCTTGTTTCGGAAAGAAGCAGGTCGGCCGCACGAAAGAAACACCTGGCCAAACCGGAAATGCGCGCTCGCCGAAAGCGGATTGACAGTAGGCTCGTTGAATGCGCAGGCGCCAGTTTACTTGCTGCTGCTCCTAAGGATGATTCGGCGGCAAAGAGTGTAGATAGGCTTCGAGGACCGGTTTGCCGGTCGGCTTTGCGCTGCCACCTTTAGGCTCGACGGTGACAAAGACCGCCTTGATCTGTGCCAGCACGCCGGGGTTGCCGTATCGCCCACACATAGGTCTACAGCTTAAAACGGTCGCTGTCTTTGCGCCAGCCTAGCGCACGACCTTTTCCAGAATCATGCGCGCCAGACCGATGCTGTCGGTAATGACCGAAGTCAAACGAGCCGATGGCCTGCTGATGTCTTGCCCCCTTGCAAGCCTCACAGCCGTAATGATTGACGCGGCGATCACCAACGTTGAAGCAAACCGGTCCGTCATGCGCTTCTGCTCTTCCATCGCTTTCGCCCGTTCCTGTTCTTCGCGTGCGATCGCCCGCTTCATCTCACCCATCTCTCACCGCCGATCTGCAATCGGACAGGGCTTCGCTAGCAGGCCGTGGGAAAGCCGCCCTCGAAAAATGTCCGAGGGCAAGTACCGGCGCTTCTCACTGCAGAGTGGACAATCGGCCATGATCGACGAGTCCGGTATCGTCTGAACCGGCGCAGGGATGTTCTGCCCGCAGCCCTTGCAGACGATCACAAAAGGATGAATGCCGGACATAGGGGCGGAGAACATGGATTCAGTATAGGCGAATGTTAGGCGAACATATCCACAAGTACTCGACCTTCTGCGGCCAGCATCAGTCCGAGAATTGCGCATATTTCGAATATTTCGAGTACGTGCTAATCTATGAACATTATGGCCATCGTAGCGAAAAAGCCCATCACCCTCCCTGATACCGAACAGCAACAGCTGCAGGCCCTTGAGCGGGCTCTGCTTCGCGGTGTGTCTGCATTCGTCACTTCCAGTGGGGAACGGATCGAACTCCCGCGCACCGTTTTCGAGGTTCTCAGGACGGCGGTTGGGTTCATGTCTCAAGGCCAAGCCATTACTCTTGTTCCGGACAACCAGGTGATCACGACCCAGCGCGCGGCTGACACTCTTGGGATATCGCGCCCATTCTTCATCAAGCAACTTGACGCCGGATTGATGGCCTACCACCGAGTCGGCAATCAGCGTCGTGTTTACCTTCGCGATGTTCTGGAATTCGCGAAGAAGCGCGATGAGGAACGACTTGCAGCACTGGACCGGCTATCGCGCGATGCGTTCGAAGTCGGCTTGTATGACCGGAATGTACTTCCGAAAGGCGGCACGGACGAGTGAAGCGTAACTTTGCCGTTTTGCCGGATGCGTGTGTCCTGATTCCCATGCGCTAGCGGATACCCGGCGCAGGCATCCCAGGCTAATCGACCTCTCCCATTTCGAGAAGAGGACGACTGAAACAATGTCACAACAAGATTGATACCAGTGCATCATCCAGTGCCCTCATACCTCACTTCCCGCAAAAACGAATGTCCTGGCGCAGAACTTATCGCTTATTTCGCGAGGACTCGTGGAAGACTGCCTCCGTCACATTGTCGACCATCATCCCTTGACATTCCCACGCCTCACCGAATACACCCCAACTATCATCTTCCCACCGCTCCCAACCGGGTGTATCCTGGGAGTCAGGCACGGGCGGCAACGCCGCCGCATGCAGTGGAGGATCGCGATGAGATCGCCAAACGCGGCAGAGTTCGTAGAATCATTCGGGCCCACTCCTCTCGAAGAGCTGACAGCACGCGTGCCGAGTTCTCCCGCCGAGGTCGCCGAGGAAATCAACAACTTCACCAGCCAGGACATCCTGGAGGTGACCGACGATAAAGGCAATCGCGTCAACACGATCACGCCGGAGCAGGCCGAAAACGCCTCCTTCGTCGTTCAGCTCACCCCCAGCACCCTGCGCAAGTCCTTCCGCGGTTAGCAGTCGATCCTCCGAACTCTTCCTGCCAGCAATCATTTAGTAGTTTCTTCTGGGGTGCTTAGGCTCATGGCAGCGCTAGACCTTCTGGAATGGCTGGGTTACAGCGTCGCGTTCGCCACCGCCATGGTGGTCATCGCGGTGGACTGCAACTCAGCGCTTAAAAAGAAGACCCGTCTACTTCCCATCAGCGTGCTACGCTCGCCGGAGATCTGGATCCTCTCCGTCGCATGCGGCGTCATTGCCGCCGTCTGCCTCCGCTTTTCGAACACGGAGGCCGTCAAAAGCGTCATCGACCTCAAGTGGAACTCCCCGCCGGGCAGAGGCTTGCTCATCGGCGTCGGCGTTTTGGCTATCATCCGCAGCAAATTCTTCAACTTCAAGGACACCGACTTTGGCGGCGAGTTCTTCTACAACGGTGCGCGCGCTTGGGCGCTCAATCGCCTCTGGCAGCGCTGGCTGGACACCAAGACACGCTACACCCCCGACGTGAAAGTCACCTCCGCCTGTGACATCACCAACTTCGAGGCAGATCTCGCCGATGCCGTCAGAGAGATCATCGCGCTCGAGCCGGACGACTTCAAAAAGAGCTTCGAGGAACAGTTGACAACCCTGCAGAGCTCTCGTCCCACCATCGCCTCCTGCGCCGATCCGAAGGCCGTCCGCTACTTCCGCACGCTCATCAAGTTCGCCTTAGACTACGCCGGTACAAAGGTCCTGAAGAGGTTCCCCACTGTCTGGACCTAGCTGGAGTTTCCTCCAACACTCTGACCTTTTAACAGGGGCACTCGCCTCTAATAGTTTGCGCCTGCATACCGTATTGAGGCGCTGACTACATCTTCCAAATCCAAAAAGTTATCGCCAACTTCCAAAAAGTTATTGGACGCGGCGTGCGGATTGGGCTTACTTTCACGGCATATTGCGGCCCAACCTGGGCCGCTGGAGGTGCCGATGATCGCCACGCTCACACCCACACGCCAGCTGCAGGCCGCCCTCGCGCGCAACCTGCGCCCGTTTCGCCCCAGCCTTAGCCTCATTCCCCTGTTGATCCTCTTCCCGGCGATTGCTTTCGCACAGTCGCCGTTCGATACCGGATTCACCGCGATGCAAACGCTTTTTACCGGCACGGTTGCGAAGGTCGCAAGCCTGATCGCCATCGTCGTCGGCGGCTAGCCATCGTCGCCGACATAGACCCACATGCGTGCATTTGTGGTCTTGCCCTTGCTCAGCATGGGCATGATCGTGTCGTCGGTGGCCACCACGTGCGAGGCCCGCACTCGCTCTGCCATCAGTTCGT
>Ga0302319_10008058_pt1 | contig 20600 bp, 29 predicted proteins | sample Bog_T0_2_FD_203319 | JGI IMG/M metagenome (GOLD analysis project Ga0302319, IMG submission 203319) | Peat permafrost microbial communities from Stordalen Mire near Abisko, Sweden - Bog_T0_2 | ecosystem: Environmental > Terrestrial > Soil > Wetlands > Peat | place: Sweden: Abisko, Stordalen Mire... | reverse complement strand
AAGTGATATAATCCGATATTTATAGTTGGAGAAGGGAAGGAGTCATGCCCTCGAGCTACACAATCGGTGAGCACTTCGAGAACTTCGTGAAGGAACAGGTTGACGGTGGCCGTTACGCTTCCGCTAGCGAGGTCATCCGCGATGGACTGCGGCTTCTGGAAGAAGATAAGCAGCGTCGACAGGCGGAATTAGACGGTCTACGTGGTGAAATCGAAAAGGGCCGCCGCAGCGGTAAACCAAAACCCGCTGCTGAGGTACTTGACCGTCTGGAGCAGAAGTACGCGAAGATTGCCAAAGACCGCGCGAAGTGAATGCGCGCGCATTTCACACCCCAAGCCGAAATTGACTTGGAGGAGGTCGGCGATCACATCGCGCTCGACAATCCTTTGCGCGCTGTCTCGTTCATCGGCGAGATACGGCAACACTGCGAGAAAATCGCCGACGGACCGCATCACTATGTCGCACGCCCGGATCTGGGAGATGCGATACGGATTTGCGCCCACGGAAATTACCTGATTATCTTCGAACCGTTCGAAGACGGCGCCCTCATATTGCGAGTTCTTCACGGAGCCCGAAACGTGCCGGGGGTTTTCGGCCGTGAATGATCCAAGTGAGCAAGCCAGGTGTGAAATTCCGTCGTCTTGGGAAAGTACCCGTGAGATACCCGCACGGCGTAACATACGGATTTATATTAATCTTTTTTAACTGAGTGGGAGTGACCAGACCAGGGCGCTTACCTAATGTTGCACGGTCAGCCCAGAAAGTGAACCCGGAGTTTCTGGGCAAAAGTGGCAATAACTCGGAACATGGCTCCGCGCGGTTACGGCATTCCGATACGAAGACAGCCCGTTATTTGTTCCGGAGTAGTGCGGGCCGGAATCGGCTGACCTTGCGCGCGAATACTGCGGGTGATGAGAATTTCAACGTGACCCGCGGTACGGACTTGAGAAAAAAAGCATTCACGTCGAGGAGCTTGTGTGGAAAGGTCCCACAGATGTTGACCCAGATCGAGTTGTGATGCCACGACGTGCTCGACCAGAGAGGCATCGTCGAGCAGCGTTTGATGCACTAAAAGCTGATCGTGCAAGTCCCAGAACCGCGCTTGTTCGGCGGCTCGCGCGGCGACGAGCTTCTGCGGAAGATGGAGATAGATGAAAGCGATATCTTCAGGAGCGAATGCGGTGCCGGCGACAATGTCGCTGCGCGCAAAACGGTTCGGCGGCTGATCGAGAATATAGACGCCAAAGGCGTTGATGTAGGGCCTCTGAGTCTCATCCCATATACGGAACCTCTGGCGATGCTGCTGATGCAGGTGCCCTCTGAGCGGGGGAGGGCGCCCGCATCGGAGTCGTGCTGATTCGGCAAGGTTTGTAAGCCGTAGCGGCACATCAAATTGCACGTTTATCTGTCATGCTAGTGGAGTGCTTTCGCAAGGAAATTGGGTTGCCGATGAACCATCATATCGCACAGATTAATATCGCCAAATTTCGTCTACCGATGGAGCATCCCGCGAACGCCGAGTTCATGGGAAACCTAGACCGCGTAAACGCCATTGCAGAAGCTCAGCCAGGTTTCGTCTGGCGCTTGACTGGTGAAGGAAATAACGCGATGGATCTCCGGGCGTATCAGGACCCCGACGTCGCCGTGAACATGTCCATTTGGACTGATGTCGAAGCGCTGAGTGCCTTCGTCTATCGCAGCAGTGCTCATCGCGAGATTATGCGCCGCCGCCGCGAATGGTTCGACAAGATGGAGTTCTTCATCGCGCTCTGGTGGGTGCCCATTGGTCACAGGCCATCCGTCACAGAAGGTGTTGAACGCTTAGAGCTGCTGGCGCGGCGCGGACCGACCCAAGAGGCGTTCGTTTTCAAACATCCCTTTCCGGCTCCCGGCGGCGCAACGGTTCCCCCAGTTCTGGATGAATGCACGTGACGGGTTCGGCGCATCTTCGCGAAGTTTCACAACATGTAAAGGCGGCTGCCGTAGCTTGCAGGCCGATCCATCACGATGAAATCAATTCCGCCGCCTCATTCGTGGTCTATCGGGATTTATCGCCTTCAAGCGACATTGATTGTCGGTCTTGAACCCAACCACCACGATTGCCTTGGCACAATCTCCGAAATCTCTCGATGATCTCCGACGCTTTGACCTAAACCTATTGGTTGCTTTCGAAGTTCTGATCGCTGAGCGCAGCGTAACCGCAGCCGCCAAGCGTCTAGGGCTTGGCCAGCCGGCTGTGAGCAACGCTCTATCGCGGCTCAGGGAGATGTTTGAGGACCCACTACTCACACGCACGCCGGCAGGCATGGAGCCGACGCCGCGTGCCCTTGACCTGATTGAGCCCGTGTCCCGAATCCTGGCTGAGCTACGCGACCAAGTGTTTTCGGGGCAGACGTTTAATCCGCAGAGAGACAAGCGCACCTTCCGAATTGGGGTGTCGGATCAGACCGAGGCCGCGCTGATGGGAGGCGTGTTGCGCAGACTTCAGCAGCAGGCGCCCGGCATACAAGTCGTTGCACGATCGGTCGAGATGCGGCTGGCTGCTGAGCTGCTATTGAAGGGCGCGATTGATGTCGCCATTGGCTACTTCCCCGACTTCCAGCAAGACATTGAGACATCGATTCTCTATCACGAGTCATTTGTCTGCGTCTTCGACCCTCAAGCCTGCGCACTTAAGGGCCCGCTTTCGCTGGACGACTACATCGCGCTTCCGCACATCCTCGTCTCGCTGCGCGGCGAGCCTTTCGGGCACATCGATGAGTTGTTGCAAGCGCTAGGGCGCCAGCGAACCGTCCTCTATACGACGCCGCACTTTCTCTGCGTACCGTTTTTGCTGCATGGTTTCCGTGCGGTGTCCGCTTTACCGCGCCATCTCGCCGAGAACTGCGCGGAGGCTGCCGGCTTAACGATCTGCCCGGTCCCGCTACACTCGGAGGGATACGACGTGCGAATGGTTTGGCATCGGCGGGCCAGTACTGACCCCGGGCAAGTGTGGCTGCGAACGCTCATCGCAGATGTGGCACGAACTCGGGAGTAATTATCGATTTAATCAATGTAGTCAATTATTGAAATCGATTTGACTGATAGGCGGGGGCCATCCATATTCCGGGCGTGAATATAGGAGCTCGGGATCATGGTCGAATCACCGCATACGCAACCGTTGCCGCGGATTGGCAACCCCAGTCGCAAGACTATCCCCAAAGGTCGGCTACTCATCGGGGGCAAGTGGGTGGATGCCCAAGCGGACGAGACGATGGAGGTCCTCGATCCCACGACCGAAGCTGTTATCACGCAGGTTCAAAATGCCTCGGCGGTTGATGCCAACCTGGCGATCGAAACGGCTTACGCTGCGTTCGAGGCTGGACCGTGGGGCAAGATGCGCTACGAGGACCGGGCCAAGATTCTGTTAAAGATGGCCGATCTGATGGACGAGACAGCGGATGACTTCGCGATCCGCGAAGCGATGTACATGGGGATGCCTTATACGGACTTCCGCAACATCATCATGCCGCATTGTTCGGGTTTGTTCCGTTTCTACGCTGGCCAGGCGATGGCACACATGGACGGCGGCTACCGCACCTCCTACGAGTCGAACATTCGAATCCTCACACGGCGCGAGCCGCTTGGCGTCGTCGGTGCGATTACTCCCTGGAACTTTCCGCTGGCGCTGACCGCGAGCAAGGTCGCACAGGGTCTGGCTGCAGGCAATTGCATCATCTACAAACCGGCCTCCGACACGCCACTGACCGCGCTGGCGTTGGCGCGGGTGGCGCTCGACGCAGGAGTGCCCGACGGCGCCTATAACCTGATCACCGGACCCGGCGGTGCGGAGGGCGACGCGTTGGTCAAGTCGAAGAGAGTCGACAAGATCGCCTTCACGGGGTCGAGCGACCGCGGTCGGCATGAACCTGATCAGGAACGGTGCGGATACCATCAAGCACCAGACGATGGAGCTGGGCGGCAAGTCCCCCAACATCATCTTTGCCGACGTTAATATGCAAGCCGCACTGCAAGCCGCTTTCTGGGGCATCTTCTGGAACAAGGGCGAGGTCTGCGTCGCCGGTTCGCGCATTCTGGTCGAGCGGTCGATCTACGACGAGTTCGTCGAAAAATTTTCGGCGATGGCCAAAGCAGCGGTGTTATGCGATCCGCTCGATTCCCGGACACAGCTCGGCCCGATCGCGACCCGCGCTGAATATGACAAGATCCTGAAGTATATCGAATCCGCCAAAGGGAGTACCGCGCGCCTGACCGCCGGGGGCGGCACGCGCAAGATCGACGGCAAGGGTCTGTTCATTGAGGCGACGGTGTTCGCGGATGCGACGAATGACTTGAAGATCAGTCGCGGGGAAATCTTCGGGCCAGTCGTGCCGGTGATTCCTTTTGAGGGCGAGGATGAGGCGATCCGGCTTGCCAACGACACTGACTACGGTCTGGCTTCCGGAATTCAAACATCGGATCTCGGTCGTGCGTTACGTCTCGCCGACCGCATCAAAGCGGGCACCGTGTGGCTCAACACCTGGCATAAGTATCACCCGAACGCGCCGTTCGGTGGGCATATGGCGAGCGGCTATGGGCGTGAGCAGGGTGCCGAGGCACTCGAGAACTACACGCAATACAAGACCATTTGGGCGAACCTCGGATGAACCGTACGCTGTGGGGGATGACATGAATATCGGCATCATTGGGGCAGGGAATATTGCCGGAACCGTCGGCTTGCTGTGGGCCAAGGCGGGCCACCCAGTCCGGTTTGGCACACGGCACCCCGACGAGCTCGGGCCGTTGATTGCGCAGGCCGGCTTGCTTGCTTCGGCCGGTACGCCAGCCGAGGCGGCCCGTTTCGGTGAGGTGGTATTTTGCTCGGTCCCGTTTGGCGCCTGGCCGACATTGGCTCCCGAGCTTGCGCCGCTGTTATCGGGGATGGTCGTCTTGGACTCCGCCAACCCGTATCCGGACCGCGACGGCGCTTTTGCACACGACACGATTGCGGCGGGCGAGGGCGCCGGTGTACCGGTAGCCCGCCTGCTTCCGGGCGTCCGGCTGGTTCGCGCCTTCAACTCGGTGTATTTCAAGGCCCTGCAGTCCGAGGCGCATCGTGCCGGCGACCAGGTGGGTATTCCGCTGGCGGGCGATGATCCTCACGCTCTGGAACTTGCAGCGCGTTTGGTCCGTGACGCGGGATTTGAACCTGTCATGGTTGGGCCGCTCGCCAGTGCGCGGTCGTTTGATGCGGGCACCCCCGTTTACAACACGGGAATGAGCGGCGCGCAACTTGCGCGGGCTCTTGGTGTCGTCCGCTCACCCAGTATCCTGGAGTTGCACACATGAAAATCGGCATCATTGGCGCAGGAAACGTCGGCACGGGTCTGGGCAAGCGGCTCGCGGCGGAGGGCCACGACATCGTGGTCAGTTTCGCGCGCGATCCTGAAAGGGTCAGAGAAGCCGCGACCATGATCGGCGGTGGCGCTCGCGCGGGCACGCCGCAGGACGCGGCATTGCACGGTGATCTTGTCATTCTGGCGACACCTTGGGCCGTGACGTTGGAAACGGTGCGAGGTGTGGCGCGAGCGCTCGCCGGCAAGATCGTTTGGGATGCCACCAATGCGCTGAAGCCGGACATGAGCGGGCTTGCCATCGGCACGACCACCTCGGGCGGAGAAGAGGTTGCAAAGGCGGCTCCGGCTGCGAAGGTGGTGAAGGCCATCCCACCATTTGCCGAAGTGCTGCATTCGCCTTCCACGCATATCGGAGGCGGTCGCCCGGGCGTGTTTGTTTGTGGCGACGATGCCGCGGCGCGTAACGTCGTTCTGAATCTCTTGAACGCCGTCGATGCCGACGGGGTGGACGCCGGACCTCTGACGCTTGCGCGGTATACGGAGCCGGCCGGCATGCTGCTCGCCCAGCTTGCCTACGCCCAAGGCATGGGTGCGCGGATTGGACTCTCGCTGCTGCGCGATGGCGCCCGAGGCGACGTGCCATGAATACGAGTCCCGTAAGGCCCGTCGCCGTCGTCGTTGGGATAGGGCCAGGTCTCGGGTCGGCCTTGGCCTCCCGATTCGTCCAGAGTGGTTATGCGGTCGTCGGCCTAGCGCGCGACCCGTCCAGGCTCGAGGCTCAGCCCGGCGTGACAATGCGCAAAGCCGACGCATCCGACCCACCTGCTCTTGCGCAGGCAATCACGGCGGGCGGACCCGTCGCCGTGCTGATCTACAACGCCTATCGCGCGACGATGCGGCAATCCGGGCCATCGGGTATCGATCCCGCAGAGCTGGTTGCTGATTTCCGAGTCAACGTCGTCGGCGCGCTTGCGGCGGTGCAGGCCGTGTTACCTGCGATGCGCGCTGCCCGCGCTGGAAGTGTCCTCCTGACGGGAGGCGGCTTGGCGCTTGATCCGACGGGATGGCTTCCCGCGGCATCGCTTGCCATCGGCAAGGCGGGGATCCGCAGCCTTGCGCTCACGCTGCATGCGGAGCTTGCCCCGAGCGGTATTCATGCCGGTACGATCACGATCGCTGGTCAGATCAAAATCGGGACAGCCTTCGATCCCGCGCGAATCGCTGAGGCGTTCTGGGACCTACACTCGGATCGTCCAGGCAGCTTCAGGGGCGAGGTGGTGTACCGTGGCTGATGGGGCCCGTGCCCGCTTTCCGCTCGTTTGCTCGATCGCGCTTTCACTCTGCGGCCTATCGGGCACAAGTCTGATACGTGCCGCTGCTCCAAACCCGAATGCACAGCTCTGGAGCGAAGCAGACGGAATTGTCAAGATCGCCCCAGGAGTCGACGTGACGGGGGCCGCGTACGCGCGGGCCGCAGAAGGGTTTCCGACGCCGGCGCTCGTCGCGGCGAGCCTGGCGGTTGATTTCACGAGTCACGGTACCGTATTGACCGCCGGTAACCTCGAGGCCCGGATACGTTCGACATCTGGGGCATCAACGAACGTCAACCTGCCCTTCATATCGGTTACGTTTCCTGTCCCCGTAGGGTCAGTGCTCCTATCTGACCGAAGCCGCTTGGAACGGATTGATGGCTTACCGGGTTCACCGTATCGATATCGAAACCGCCTCACTGCGGAACTCCCAATTCCGAGTGGCGGTGCGTTCTCGGCCGTGGAGCTCAGTGATGAAGTGTTCTATGACGATTCACGGCATCGATGGACCCGCAACCGGGCTCAAGTCTCCACGGTGTGGAAAGTGGGTAGGCAATCGGAGCTTCTCGTGTATCTGCTTGACCAACATGACGTGATAGCGTCGCCACATGATCTGCACGTCATTGGATTGACGCTGCGGATCAAAGTCTGACGGCGTAAGCAATTGTTTCTGTCCAGGAAAAACAGATGAAGATCCTCGCTACTCTTGATCTTGCGCCCGGAGCGCCAATTGAAACGGTTCGATCACAACTGGAGAGTGAGATCAAAGGCTCCTGGGCGCTGTACGCTTCGGGTGTGATTCGTGAAGTCTACGCAACACCGATCGCCACCCGCGTGGTATTCGTGCTCGAGTGTGAGAGTCAAGCAGCGGCAGAAAGTCATCTTCATGCGCTTCCAATGGTTGCGTCAGGGCTGTTTCGAATCGAGTTGATCGAACTGCGGCCGTTCACAAACTGGTCGAGATTATTTTCGCGGTGAGAGTGGGCGGCAACACGCCGACTGTGATCTTAAGGAGCAATTGAAAAATGGGACCGACCATGACTCAATCAGCGGCAGTCGCGGTGATCGCGGCAATGATTACGCCGGCGTTGCTCATTCTGGGCTCCGCGTCACTCGTTGCCTCTGCGCTGATGCGAATGGCACGGTTGGTGGATCGAGCGCGGATTCTTGCGGCGGTTGCACACGAGGGTTCCTGGAGCAAACTGGGGGTAACGCCGGACGTATTACGCGGTTGGCTCGCGAGTCACGCCAATCGTGCGCGCCATGCCGGACGATCGATTGCACTCCTCTACTCGGCCATCGTGGTGTTCATCGCGACTTGTCTGTCTATTGGGGCCGATCGTGCCGCGGGCGGATCACTCGGCTGGTGGCCCGTCTTACTCGCGGTCATCGGTACGCTATTGATGCTTGGCGGCGGCGCTTACATGGTCGCCGAGTCGAGAGCCTCGGGTAAGCAAATCAATCAAGAGATTTCTAACGCACTTTCCAAACTGGAGAAGATCAAATCATGAGCTATGCGACTCTGGATCCAAGTCAAACTGTCGTCCTGTTTGCCGACTTACAAGCCGGCATCATTGAACTCTCAGCCACCAACGAAGTTACCCGCCTGCGTCGCGCGGTGTCTGCGCTTGCAAAATTGGCGCGCCTTTTTGACATCCCGGCGGTCGTCACGACGGCTCCCGGCCGCGACGGCGCTGCGCGCGTCACTCCCGAGATCGCCGCGGCGCTGGGCGAACTCCCGGCGCACACCAGAAACACGACTGATGCGTTCCTGCATGCGCCGACCCGTGACGCCATCGTCAGCACCGGGCGAAGGACTTTGTTGGTCTGTGGTGTCGCAAGTGAGATTATTGTCGAGCATTCGGCGCTTTCAGCTGCCGCGCAAGGATTCCAGGTCCAGATCGTCGTGGATGCGTGCGGGGGCTTGTCGCCGCGGACGGAAGATGCAGCGTTACGGCGGATGACACAGGCAGGCATAGTGACAACGTCAATAGCGTCGATTTCAGGGCAACTTGCTGGCGACTTTACTCAGCCAAAAGGGGGTCAGGCGGTCGGCATCCTCTATGAGATGGCAGGTGGATAATGGATAACTCGAATGCGATCGCGCACAACCCAGCTTCGCCTTACCTCGGAGATGAGTCGATCCGGCAGAAGTGCTGATACTGGCCTCCCGGGTCGGTGCAAGCGGGTATTACAACATCGAGTGCGTGGCGAGTTCGCGCAGCGTGCGCGGAGTACCCGCGTTTTCAGGATATTCTGGACTGGCGACGAACTGGAATTTCACGGAGCCGAGTGACCTCGCGATCCAATTGTCGCCTGGAAATCGTGCCACCCGGTCAGCTTGAGCTGCCGGGTGGAGCGAACAAGCAGCTGCATCTCGAGCGGAGCTGAGCGTAAGCGCTCGCAATCTTGCGCGCCTTGGTACGGCGAATGAGTGGGGTCGTGACCAAGCACTGCTCCGGCGTTTTCCAGGTTATGCGGTTTGGACGAGTTCGGCGACGACCTCCGCGAGTTTGTCGAAGATCTCGCCGTAGCCTGCGGCCGCGCCTTTCTGCTCTTCCTTGGTGGCGGTGGGGTCGTTGCGTGTGTAGGTCAGTTTGGTCCGACCTTTGCCGTAGTCCTCGAACAGGATTTCGTCGATGTTGCCTTCGCGGTCCTCGTCGGGGAACCCGTAGTGGGCGGGGCTCACGCGATTTCCGTCGGCGTCGGCGAAGTACCAGAGCCAGACGATCTTTTCGAGGGGGACGATCTCAAGGAATTCGCCGCCATTGTAGCCGACATGTCCGTCGGGGGTGCGCATCGAGTAAGTGAAGCGGCCTCCAACGCGCAGATCGATGCGGCAAACGGGCGACGTGAAGCCCTTCGGACCCCACCATCTCATGACGTACTCGGGCGTTGTCCATGCCTTCCAGACGAGCGCGCGTGGGGCGTCGAAGACGCGGCTGAACGACTGGACTTCTCCATCACTTGTTGTTTGATTTGCCATGGGTTATCTCCTCATTTTTCATTTCCTGAAGGACCCCATCGAGTTTGTCGAACCTCTCCTCCCAGACGCGCCGGAAATCGAGCACCCAGTCGGCGACATCCTTGACCGCGGCGGGGCGCAGCGTGCAAATGCTCTCTCGCCCGTTTTTTCGTTTGATCACGATCTGTGCGCGCACCAGGCAGGCTACGTGCTTGGAGATCATCTGCTGCGAGAGGGGGAAGGGTTCGGTGAGATCGTGAATAGAGGCCGGCCCGAGGGTCAGTTTGCTGACGATGGCGCGCCGGGTGGGGTCCGCCAGTGCGGCGAAAGTTGAATCAAGTCTATTCACAACCAAATAGTGGTGAATAATTTTGAGACTGTCAAGGATTTTTCTTCAGATATTCAGCGGGGAAGGGGACGTGAGATGTGCAAACCGAAGCCGGCACCGCCGCCAAACCCGCAAATCGCCCTCGATAGGCCGCAATCGTGTTTGCGGCTTCATCGTTCAGATCCTTTGCCATCGCACTTCCGGATTGCACATCGTCGAGTTGTACGCCGGGTCTCGGTATCGTGTTCGAAAGAACATGCACATCCACGCCACAGTCGTTCGTGATTTGCACTCTTGCTGGCCAATCAATGAGGCCAGGCGCCGAGGTGGACATATCCTCGTCACGCCCCCAACCACTTGGGGATTCGAGTCATGTCAGCCGGGGGCCGCATCCAATCGCTCGGCCAGGAATGCCCCGATCTTCCCCAGCGCTTGGTCCGCCGCCGGCAGTTTGCCGACCTCCGACACAAAGCCATGCGCCATTCCTTGCCAAACATCGACCCGGGCATCTACGCCGGCATCGACCGCGCGCTCCACGTAGATTTCACGACAGACACACGCAATTTCCGTCGGCCCGTAGGTCGTGCCGTCGTCGCCCGCATTCTCGAAGACATCTATCGCACGTTTCCCGATTTTCGTATCGACATCATTGATTTGATGACGGCGGGCGATTTGGTGGTCGTTCACTGCAAGGAGAGTGGAAATCACCGCGGGGTGGGCCGACTCCCGGTCAACGGCGGGCTGCTTGTCGGCATCGCACCGACTCAAAAGCATTTTGAGGTTGAAGTCGTCCACCTTTATACGGTGCGGAACGGAAGGATCGTCGATCACCGGGGCGTGCGCGATGATTTGGGTATGATGCAGCAGCTGGGACTGGTGAAGGAACCGAAACCCTTTGATTGGGCGAAATTTGCGATCGACACCCATAAGCCGTAGCTCGTGCCAGAAGCAGCAAGATTGGAGAGTCGGATCAAACCACTGTTCACGACCGATACCGGCGGCCCGGGGTTTCCGGTGGGCGGCCATCGGAAAACCTGCCGTAATAGGCGAGCCACTGTTTGAGATCTGCTGTAAGCGAGGACAGAAGCGCAACTCGAGCGAAGCGGCTGAGCTTCATGTAGCTGATGTCGGTGGGATCGACAGATCCCCCCCCCCGTTTCGTTCTATCGACGCACATAGTGCTCCCTGCAGGCGTTCTGCTGACGGCGTGGTTCTCGCCTATAAGGTGAACGCAACCGGCGATCCCCGTTGAAGCCACGTCAATCGATCGGTGATCAAACTTGGTGCGAAGATCGCCTCGGCCGCATTCCGTCCTTCCGTGAAGTGTCGCCAGCCTTCGTAATGGACCGGTACCACATGCACGGCTTTCAGGTCCTGTGCATATCGGACGGCTTCTGCCGCTGACAGGGAAAACACGAGTTCGCCCATCGGGGCGAGCTGCACCTTGCCCAGGTGTACTATGGCCAGACCGACGGGTGCGTACCGAGCAGCAATCTTCCGCGTTCCCTCGAACAGCATGGTATCGCCGGAGATATAGATCGGGCGACCGCTATTGTCCTCGGCGGTGATTACAAACCCGCTGACCGGGCCCGTGGCTTCCTGTGTGCCGTCGGGCCCGTGCTGCGCAGGCACCGCGGTCACGACCCATCGGTCACCCGGTGAGCCCATCAACGTCACCGACTGCCAGTCGACGAGCGCCTCGGCGTTCACGTCTTCGAGGCGAGCGGCGGCCGCGGGCGTCGTCAGGACCCGCGGAACATTTGAGAGCATTGTCCTTCCAGCGTGATCGAGGTTGTCGCCGTGCTGATCGTGGCTCAACAAGACTGCATCGATGCGTCCGAGGGCTGTCGGGGTTATGATCGGTTCGCTGGTTTTTTCGAGGTGAACAGGTCCGTGATCGAAGCTCGTCCCCGCTTGGTCAAAAACGGGATCCGTGAGGAGGCGCAGCGAACCCACCTCGATCAGTGTCATGGCGGTGTCAAAATGGGTGATGGTCGCGCGATAGCTCATGGTGAACTCCTTTACGATGCGGTTATGCTGCCTGCGGCCTGACCCGCCGCCAACACACAGAATGTTCTGACCACCCGGGAGCTGCCGATGCCCTATGTGCCAAAGAGACCGCCATTGGATCCTTGTCCGGTGGAGACAGTGTTCGCGATCATCGGCGGGAAGTGGAAGGCCCGCATCATGCTGCTGCTGTCATCGAAGCCTTTCCGCTTTGGTGAGCTACGCCGCGGGCTGGCCGGCATCACGCAGCAGGTTCTCTCGGCGCAGCTCAAGGCGCTTCAGCGCGACGGGATGGTGTACCGGTGTGCATCCGCGAAGCGGTCCGAACCGCCGACCTATCAATTGTCCCGTGACGGCAGCCAGTTGGTTCAGGCCCTTGAACGTGTTTCTATTTGGGGACAGGGGCGGCTGCAGATGCAGGGGTACCGTTGGCAAAGCCCGTTCGGCTCGGAACGCGGTAGAAGGCTGTCAGGTAATCTTGGTGGTCCCCTCACCGCAGCGGCGGGTACAGGCGTGCGACACCCGTGATGTGATCGGCACCGTAGGCCGCCTCGATTGCGGCCTGCATGACCGAGCGGGCTGCGATCGTCTTCGGTGCTCGTGTATTGGATTCCTCGCCGACTTGAGTCGCATACGCCAAGTCCTCGTCGACCAGGTCGACCCGGAACATTGGCGCGAAAGTCCCGGCAAGCATCGACTGGGCGGCGGCCTTGGCTGCCGCGCTTGCGACCGGAGTGGATGCAATGATTTCGGCGGTTTTGATCGGGCACACGCCGTTCGCGCGCGTCAGCGCGAGCACTTCGGCCCTCCGCTTGCGGCCGGGAGCCTGCAACCGGCCCATCCAGGAAGGCGATGCCACGGTCCGCGGCCGCCGCGGACACTTCCCTGACCCAGCGCACGGTCAGAGTAGAGCACTCGATGGCAATCGCGCCGCGCGCCATCGCGGCGAGCGTCCCGATGTCTGGGTCGAACCACACCCGGCGCGAGGCCTCATCATCGCGCACCATCGAGAGAACGATGTCTGCACCGCTTGCCGCACCCTTCGATGTCCCGGCGAGGGCAGCGCCGAGCGAAGCCAGTGGCGTCGTTTTATTGGGATCGCGGTTCCAGGCCGTCAGCGACTGACCCGCCTTGATCAGATTGGTCGCCATGCGCGAGCCCATGGCCCCGAGACCGAGAAACCCAATCCTACTCATGGGCGCGTGCGCCGGGTCGCATCCGTTCCGGCGCCGGTCTTAGCGCACCCCCGAAATGCGCCGGATCGCTCATAAACCCCTCCTGCGGCGTATGGGCAATGTGGTTCACGTAGTTCGAAATGGTCTTGCAGGAGATGATCAGCACCACCTCGAGAACCTGGGCCTTCGTGAAGCCGGCCGCCAGAAACGAGTCGACCGCGACGTCCCCCACGAACCCACGCTCGCGGACAACCGCCTCCGCAAAGCTGCGCAGCGCCTGCAGTCGGGGTGCAGGAATCGGTTTGCCATTGCGCAGCGCCTGGAGTGCGCTCTCATCGAGTTTGGCCGCACGGCCGAGATAGGTATGGCCGGCAACGCAGTATTCACAGCCATGGATCGCACGCATGGCGATAAAGACGAGCTGCTGCTCGGCGGGCGACAAGCTCGAGGTCTGTCCGAGCGCAAACAGCGTCTGATACGCCTTCAACGTGGGCGCACTCTCGGCGAGGATGCCATGCAGCGCCGGAATGAACCCCCACTCCTTGTGCGATTATTCGAGGAGAGATCGGGAGGGCGCCGGGGCGGTTTCCGGCGTGTGAACGGTGAACGTAGTCATGGTGTACTCCGGGTGGTTGATCCGAGGCGAGTGCGTTCGCCAGCGCACGAGGCAAGATGGTAGGGAGGACAATGGCCGCATTAAAGGCCTAGGCTCGCAATGCTCTCATGCGTAATCTGCATGAATGAATCTGTCGGATCTCGAAGTCTTCGTCGCCGTGGCGAGGCGTGGCAATTTCGCTGCGGTCGCCACGGAGCGGGATCTCGATCCTTCGTCGGTGTCGCGAATGATGGCCAAACTGGAGGGCAGCCTCGGGGTCCGCCTGCTGCAGAGAACGACGCGCAGAGTGACCCTGACGGAGGCGGGTGAAGTCTATCTTGCGCACGTCGAACCCTTGATCGACGAGCTCGGTCGCGCACGCGACCTGGCCGCAAGCATCACCGAGACGCCCGCGGCACGTTGCGCCTCACCGCGTCGGTCACGTTCGGGCAGAAGCGGATCGTTCCGCTGCTTGCAGAGTTTCGAGCGCTCTACCCAGACCTGAAGGTCGAAGGCGCCTTCACCGACGCAGTCGTCGATTTGATTGCCGAGCGCATCGATCTCGCTATTCGACTGGCCCCGACCATCGAAGCCGACCTCATCGCGACCAAGCTCATGGATACGCGGTATCGCGTCGTAGCCAGCCCCAGCTACCTCGCCGCGAGTGCGCGCCTCGCCCGGCCGTCTGACTTATGCCGTCACCGTTGTGTGCTGTTCAATCTGCGTCCCTATCGCACGTGCTGGACCTTCCGCAATCTTGCGGGCCAGATCGAGGACGTGCCGATCGAAGGCGACATTGTACTCGCCCCGGCAAGCGCAATCCGGGACGCAGCGCTGGCGGGGTTGGGGCCTGCGCTCTTGCCTGATTGGCTGGTCGACGAGGATATCGAAGCGGGCCGGCTGGTCGCCGCCTTCCCGAAGTACGCAGTCACGGCAACGACGTTCGATACCGGAGTGGCTCGTGTATCCGAGTCGTGCGTACTTGCCCAATAAGGTGCGAGTCATGATCGATTTTCTGAAGCACAAAATGGGTTCTGGATTTCGGTCAACCGCCATCCGCCGCTGAATCACCGCCGGCGTTCGTCTCGGTTTGGCCTGAGCCGCGCACGCCAACGATGCAGTCGTGATTCGCGAGCGCTGCCGGCGTTTGTGGTACACCGCGCGTCCTAAGGTACGAAGGGGACGCCACCAGGTATCGCGGCAATGTCGCGAGTCGGCGTGCACCTTAGGTGGAGTCTGCGAGCTTTCTGATGCGGATCGCGGGGGCGGATCGCGACATCCACCCCTTCCGCCACGAGATCCTGATAGAGATCCGAGACGCGCTGTTCGATTCGAAGCAACGGATGGCGATTCAGAAACGCCGGCAAGCGCGGAATGCCTTCGCGCGTACCGAACACGACGGGGAGGGCGCCCTCAAGGCTGACTTCAAAGGTGGAAAGCTTGGTTTTCAGCCCAGCCCGGAGGTGCTCGACACCATGGATCGCGCCACGGCAGAGCTGATCGCCTCCGGCCACCGACGGCAGCATTGTGTATGCGGAGGTCAATCCGGATTACACCCAGCGCCCGGATCCTTCCGAGCTTCTCCCGGTGCTCGACAAGCTGCGCGACGCCGCGGTAGCCTGAGTTGCGCAACCTCGCCGGAGCCGAACATGATGGGTTTCCATCTTCACCCGATGCGAAATTCCACAAAGGTTGCCCTCTTGTCGAGGCAGCAGGACTGCCCTACGAGGCGATTCCGGTCGATACCAGCAAGGGAGAACGCCATACAGCTTCCTTCCGCGCCATCAATCCGAACGGCAAGGTGCCGACCATCGCTCGGCGCAGTTCCCCTCCAATTATCCGCCGGCCGCATGAGCTGAGCCTGTACGCGTTCGGAGACGCTCTCTCGGCTGCAGCAAAAGCGAGTAACGCACAGACCACCCTCGGATCAATGCCGTAGTTCAGTGCTTCTCTCCCCCATGTTCAGTGCTTCCTTCACCTTGGCGACGTCAGGACCTACTCCGGCGCCCTCGTAGATGGACAGGTCCTCGTCCGTGGCAACCAGCTTGAAGCATTGGCCTCCGGGAGCCTGGAAATACAAATGAGGATCCGGCATTTGTAATCTTCGTACGAAGTTGGAAGCGAGAATTCTCCGCGTCATATCCTCGACGTTATCCGACTCGATCTCCAGCCAGATCGACCTCGCGCTCCGCAGGAACTCGCTTTCGTCTGGGACATCCCCATAGAGAAACACGATATAGAAGTTGTTTTCCAGGCGAACGAAATCGCGATCGGCCTCAGATTTTGTAATCGAGCCGCCGAGGACATCACAATAGAACTTGCGAAGGTTCTCGCGATCCTTGTGCGGAACGATGACTGCCGAATGATTGCTGATGCGTGCCGTCCTCATGGTCATTCCTTTGTCGGCGCCGACGTGGCGCGCGAATTGGTCAAGATAAAGGGCGGTCGATTCGCGGAACTACCTCGCCGCTCGAGCGGCGATCGCGAAATGTCCTGAAGACATGTCCAAGAAAAAGTTCCAGCCCTTTTCGTGGAACCGTCCGCCGTCCGTGTTCAGCCACGCTTCGAATCCATCGCCCGGAAGAGCAGGGATTGTGCGTTCAATCGTGATTTCAATGTCGCGCGCCTCGTCGGGTGAGAAATGGCCGTCAAAACGTCATTCAACTGCTCCATGAACTTTAATACACCAAAAGGTGTAAGGAATTGCAAGTTCCTCGCGCTGGGATGGCGGCGCAGGTTTTTGTCGCCGGAGCTGGAGTAAGGCGGTTTTTTGTTTACTCTTGTCGAACTGGAGTCCGCCCGCGCGTCTTAGCCTTGAATGGTGGCTGAAGTGGCTGCCGAATTCATACAAATCGGAGAGTTAGCATTATGCAGTAGGCCTTGCTGATTTACGGATACGAAACGCTGTACGGTCCGGGGAAGCAGGGTCCTGCCATCCAGGAGATCGTCTCTGTCCACGATGGTCCGTTCGCCGACGCGAAGGAACAGCTCGGAGGATGTTATTTGATAGAAGCCAAGGATGTGGACGAGGCGATCGCCGTTGCCGACGTGGGAGGCGTAAGGTTTTGCGAAAGTCGGCGGCCTCCCGCTGAGCTTCAGGCATCCGGCGCCCGGCTTTAAGGATGCCTTCGTGAGGTACAAACAACTTTGATCTGACTGACGTGTCATCGGCAGGAGGCTTCCGCGGCGCGAAGGTCCTCGTGGCCCAGGAGGGCACTGCTAAGGCTGGCCGGCGCGATTGTGCCGGCCAGGTGACCTCCGTGCTCGAGGCCTTCGGGTTCGTTGGCCCAGGTTTGACCTTCTATAGTCTCTCGACACCGGTACTGCCACTGCGGGTTCCCCTTATGGCTGCACCGCGCGAATACCATAGTCTAGGGGTCGATTCAAATATCCATTGAGGGGATCCGATGCGCGTTCTGCTGCTTCATCCGAACTATCATTCTGGCGGCGCGGAAATTGCGGGCAACTGGCCTCCGGCCTGGGTAGCCTACATCACGGGGTATTTGCGTGCTGGCGGGTACCCGGACGTGGTGTTCGTCGACGCGATGACCAATCACCTGACCGACGACCAGGTTCGCGCCAAGATCGAAGAAATTCGTCCCGATATCGTCGGATGCACGGCAATCACGCCGGCCATCTACAAGGCCGAACAACTGCTGAAGGTCGCCAAGGAAGTGAATCCCGCGATCGTCACCGTGCTCGGCGGCATTCACGGCACCTTCATGTACCCGCAGGTCCTCAGGGAGGCGCCGTGGATCGATGCGATCGTGCGCGGGGAGGGCGAACAGGTGTTCCTGACCCTGGTTACGGCGGTCGATCAGGGCACCTGGGCGACTCACCCGGAGCAGATCCGCGGCATTGCCTATCGGGCCGAGGGCAAGATCGTCGCGACGCCGGCCGAGCCGCCGATCGCAGACCTCGAAAAGATCGCGCCGGACTGGGGCGTCCTGGAATGGCACAAGTACATCTATATTCCGATGGGCGTGCGGGTGGCGATACCGAATTTCGCGCGCGGCTGTCCGTTCACCTGCAGCTTCTGCAGCCAGTGGAAATTTTGGCGCGATTATCGGGTGCGCGATCCGAAAAAAGTCGTCGATGAGATCGAGCGCCTGGTTCGCGACCACAAGGTCGGCTTCTTCATCCTCGCCGACGAGGAACCAACGATTCATCGCAAGAAATTCATCGCCTTTTGCCAGGAGTTGATCGCGCGCAATCTGCCGGTGCTGTGGGGCATCAATACCCGGGTCACGGACATCCTGCGCGACGAGAAGCTGCTGCCGATGTTCCGCAAGGCCGGACTCATCCACGTCTCGCTCGGTACCGAAGCCGCGGCGCAGCTGAAACTCGACCGTTTCAACAAGGAGACCACGATCGCCCAGAACAAAAGGGCGATTCAATTACTGCGCGATGCTGGAATCGTCACCGAGGCCCAGTTTATCGTCGGTCTGGAAAACGAGACCGCCGAGACGCTTGAGGAAACCTACCGGATGGCGCGGGACTGGAAGCCCGACATGGCCAATTGGGCGATGTATACGCCGTGGCCGTTCAGCGATCTGTTCCAGGAACTCGGCGACAAGGTAGAGGTGTTCGACTACGAGAAATACAACTTTGTGACGCCGATCATGAAGCCCGATGCGATGGACCGGGCCGAACTGCTCGATCGGGTCATGAACAATTACCGTCGCTTCTTCATGCACAAGTCCTTCTTCGTCTATCCGTGGACACGCGACAAGGTCAAGCGCAAGTATCTGCTCGGGTGCCTGAAGGCGTTCCTGAAGAGCGGCTTCAAGCGTACGTTCTACGATCTCGGCCGGGTCGGCTATTGGGGTCCGCAGTCGAAGCAGAAGGTCAATTTCGCCTTCGATGCGTCCCGCCAAATGGCGCCGGGCACCGGGTCCGTTGCCGCCGACGAGGGCTGGGTGACGATGCACGGACCGAAAATCGATCTAAAAAAGCGCCGAAAGGGCGAAGAGATCGCCGCCATGGCCTGCGGCGGTGGCGAGAATCAGTTGGCGGAGCCGTCCCAGCCGTCCGAAGGAACCTGATCACCGCGCAGGTGCCTGCGTATTCGGTTGGAGAGGAATTCCCGGTTTTCCGGTGGTGTTCGCGGTTCCGGCCGTGGCGGCACTCATCGTGTGGTGGAAGCTCAACTCCGGTAACTGAGATCGACGACGCCAGCGCTCGCCCGGCCGTGGCTAAGGTCGTCCTTTTGCAACCGGCTCGCGAGATTTCGCTTGGCGTGCCGACGAAAGGACCGCCTCAACGGTCTGCAAACGGCTCCTCAATCGAGATGTGGCGAAATCCAGCAAGGCTCGCAGCTTCAGCGGCACGCGACCCTGGCTGGCGTAGAGAAAGCTCACGGGACTCGGCGCCGGCTCGAATGACTCGAGAATCAGCGACAGCGTTCCGGCGCGCAGGGCGGCTTCAACCTGGTAGCTCAACACACAAGTGATTCCGAGACCCGCGATGGCCGCATCGACGGACGCCTCGGCCGTGGATACCGTGAGCCGGGGATGAATCGGAACCACCACATCGGCGCCTTCCACCTGGAAGCGCCATGTGTTGCCCGTCGCGAATAACTCGAAGCTGACGCAGTCGTGTGCCGCCAAGTCTTCGACGCGTTCTGGCGTGCCCTTCTTCGAAAGATACGCAGGACTTGCGCAAACGACCCTGCGCACGCTCCCGAGAGTGGTCGCGATGAGTCCGCTATCGGGGAGCATTCCGATACGAAGTGCCAGATCCACATGGTCTTCCAGAAGATTGACAACTCGGTCTCCGAGAGCCAGTCGGACGTTCACTTGTGGATAGGCCTGCAGAAAATCAGCGAGCACAGGCAACAGCTGGAGACGCCCGAACACCACGGGTGCCGTGACGATCAACTCACCGCGGGGCGCCGTGTACTCCCCGGCCGCGGCGCGATCGGCCTCGTTCAAATCCTCCAGGATCCGCCGGCACGCCGCGACGTAGCCGCGTCCAGACTCCGTGGGCGTCAGTTGGCGGGTGGAGCGGATGAGAAGACGCGTTTTCAGGGCAGCCTCCAGATCAGAGACCTTTCGGCTCACGGTCGCGAGCGGCATCCCGAGCTTGCGTCCGGCGGCCGAAAGGCTACCGGCATCGACCACCGCGAGGAGCACCCCCATAGATTCCAGACGGTTCATGTTATTCCTTTCAAATATTGAAACATAGACTCGCAAATATACCGTCTAGTCTCAAGCGATAGAAGGATCTATCGTCTCTCTCACGGGCCAGATGGGCCCCAACCAACTTCGAGGAGACTTTCATGTCACGCATTCCGACTCCCGCCACGATCGAGGCTGCGCCGGCCGCCTCCCAGCCGCTCCTGAACGCGGTCAGGCAGCAACTCGGCATTGCGCCGAACCTGTTCCGTCTGGTCGCGAACAGTCCGGCCGCCCTAGAGGGCTACGTGAGGCTCTCCGGTGCGCTCAGCAAGGGCGAGTTGCCCGCTGCGACGCGCGAGCGGATCGCGCTCGCGGTCGCCGAAATCAATGGCTGCGATTATTGCTTGTCGGCTCATACCTATCTTGGCCGCAACGTTGCGAAACTCGATGATGCCGAGATGACGGCCAACCGCCATGGTGCCTCCAACGACGTCAAGGCCGACGCAGCCGTGGGTTTTGCCGCCAAGGTGACGCGGCTTCGCGGTCATGTGACGGGCGAAGACTTCGCGGCGGTTCAGGCCGCGGGCTACACGGACGCCCAGATCATCGAAATCGTGCAGCACGTCGCGCTCAACACATGGACCAATTACATCAACGTCGTCGCCCAGACCGACATTGACTTCCCGGTGGTCACCGCCCGGAGGCTTGCGTGACGACCGATTCCTCCCGTGGGTGACTCCGACGGCGGATCTTGAGATCGCCGCC
>Ga0302319_10008053_pt1 | contig 20608 bp, 15 predicted proteins | sample Bog_T0_2_FD_203319 | JGI IMG/M metagenome (GOLD analysis project Ga0302319, IMG submission 203319) | Peat permafrost microbial communities from Stordalen Mire near Abisko, Sweden - Bog_T0_2 | ecosystem: Environmental > Terrestrial > Soil > Wetlands > Peat | place: Sweden: Abisko, Stordalen Mire... | reverse complement strand
AAAAGTTGGAGGGAAAAGCGTCCCTCGGGGGCTAAAGCCCGGCTCATTCCAGCGTCTTTGCGGCACAGCTGAAGCCGTGCCCTTTCAAAACTGCCCTGAATCAGCAGTTCTTGGACAGGTTCTTACAACTGTTTTTAATGGTAGCTTCGGTTAATACCGATGAAGAAGGAAGCCGGTCTGGGAAAGGCCGCCTTTGCCGTGAGAGTGACCGTGAAGATCGAGGGACCGCCGGGGCGGCCCTTTGAATTGAGCAGGAAATGACGAGAAAGAACTAGCCATGCCGAACAAGGCATCAACGGACTCCGGAATCGCCGCACCGCAGTCGCAGGCAGAGGCCAATCTGTCGGCGTTGATCGAGAGTACGGAAGACCTGATCTGGTCAATCGGCTTGAATTACGGATTGCTCACATTCAATCGTGCCCTTCAGCGGCATATCTATCAGAATTTTGGGACATTGGCGGCAATTGGGAAGCGGCCGGAAGACCTGCTTCCAGCGGAAAGGGCGGCGATTTGGCCTCCCATGTTCGAGCGAGCATTGGAGCAGGGACCATACCGCGCTGAGATTCCGTTTCCCGGCGATCGCATTATCGAGATGTCGTTCAATCCTATTGTTGTGGACGGCGAGACGACCGGGCTTTCGATGTTCGGGAAGGACGTTACCGAGCGCAACCATCGGGAAAGGCAATTGCGCGAAAACGCGGAATTCCTGAATGAGACACAGCGGATCGGAACCCTGGGGTCCTATGTTTTGGACTTTCCCATCGGTCTTTGGACAGGGTCGAAGTATCTTGACGAGATTTTCGGAATTGACGGAGATTGCGCCCATACCGTGGTGCAATGGCTTGAGCTGATCCACCCCGACGATCGGGCGATGATGGCGGAGTACCTTGCAACGGACGTAGTTGAAAAGGGTGGCCGGTTCAACAAGGAGTACCGGATCATTCGTGCAAACGACCGCGAGGAGCGGTGGCTGCATGGAATGGGTAAGCTTGAGTATGACGGTCAGGGCAAGCTGCTGAAGCTGCATGGTCTTATCAAGGACATTACGGCCAGAAAACGGGCGGAGATCGAGCTTCGGGAGAGCGAAGAGCGGTACCGGTCGACGTTTGAGCAGGCCGCGTTCGGGATTGTCCATGTTTCCAACGAAGGACGGATTCTGCGCTGCAACGGGCGCTTCGCGGAGATTCTGGGGTACCCTCCGGAAGCGATTCCGGGAATGGATTTCCGGGACATCACGGTCGAGGAGGATGTCGCGGGGAGCGAGGCCGTCCATTTGCAGGTGACGACCGGCGCCTTGGAGAGGGCAACGTGGGAGAAGCGGTATCGCCGAAAGGACGAAAACGTCACCTGGGTGCGGGTGACCACTTCGCAGCAACTGGACAGTCAGGGTCGCGCCATCCATTTGATTTCACTCGTGGAAGACATCAATGCCCTGAAGGAAGCCGGGGAGCGGCTGGAGGCGGTCCAACTCGAACTGGCACACAGCGAGGCACGCTACCGGACGGCATTCCAAACCAGCATTGACGCCATTAATATCAACCGGTTGAGCGACGGGCAATACATCGACTGCAATATGGCGTTCCTGGACATTATTGGATTTCAACGGGAAGAGGTAGTTGGACGGAGATCGCTTGAGCTGGGGATCTGGGCGGATTTTCAGGAACGGCAGGCGATGGTGGAGGCGGTGCGGCGGGACGGCAGTTGCCGGGACATGGAAGCACGCTTCCGGAAGAAAAACGGCGAGGTCTTCTGGGGCGTGATGTCGGCATCGATGATTGAGATTGATGGGGTGCCATGCGTATTGAGCGTCACGCGGGATATTTCGGCGGCTAAAGCAGCCGAACAGCGTCTGGCTGCTGCCAACCAGGCAATGCGCTTGAGCGAGGCGCGTTACAGAACGGTATTTCAGACCAGCCTCGACCCAATCACCATCAGCCGCACCGACAACCAGCAATATCTGGACGTGAACCAGGCATTTCTCACCCATATGGGATTCCAGCGGGAAGAGGTGATTGGACGCACTTCCCTGGAATTGAATCTCTGGGTTGACACGCGCGATTTCGAAAAACTGGCGGAGATTCTGTCCACTTCAGCGGAATGCCGCAACATCGAGATCCAGTTTCGCAGGAAGAGCGGCGAGCTGATCTGGGCATTGATGTCGACTTCGGTCGTGGAGATTGACGGCGTGGAATGCGCGCTGGCAATTGCCCGTGACATCTCCCATGCCAAAGCCGCGGAAGACGAGATCCGGAGCCTGGCGTTTTACGATCCGCTCACGGGACTGCCGAACCGGCGTCTGCTACTGGAGCGGCTGCGTCTGTCGCTGGCGGCCAGCAACCGCGAAGGGCGGATGAGGGCATTGCTTTTCGTGGATCTGGACAACTTCAAGACCTTGAATGACACGCTTGGGCACCAGATGGGTGATCTTCTGCTGCAAGAGGCGGCGCGCCGCCTGTCGACATGCGTGCGCGACTCAGACACGGTGGGACGGTTGGGCGGGGATGAGTTTGTGCTCATGCTGGAAAACCTGAGCGAGATTCCCGAGGAAGCGGCGGCCCAGGCCAAGGTGGTGGCGGAAAAGATCATCGCCACGATAAAACAGCCATACCAACTGGATGGGCGGACGTGCAGAAGCAGCGCGAGCATCGGGATCTCGGTGTTTGGAGATCGGAAAGAGAGCTCGAGCGAGGTATTGCAGCAGGCGGACATCGCGATGTACCAGGCCAAGGCGGCGGGCAGAAACACTTTGCGCTTCTTTGCCCCGGCGTTGCAGGCGGCAGTAAATGCCCGCGCGGCGCTCGAGGAAGATCTTCGCCAGGCCATCAGAAATCGCGAGTTTGAGCTTTATTACCAGCCCCAGATTGATCGCAATCGCCTCATCGGCGCTGAGGTCCTGATCCGCTGGAGGAATCCAAAGGTCGGCATCCTTGCACCGGGCGAATTCATCGCCCTCGCCGAGGAGACCGGCCTGATCTTACCAATCGGTAAATGGGTACTGGAGACTGCGTGCCGCCAAATCGCCGCATGGTCGGAGAGCAGGCAAAGCGCTCATCTGTCGATTGCCGTGAATATCAGCGCAAGGCAGTTCCGTCAGGCGGATTTTGTGGAACAGGTGCTGGAAGCGCTGAAGAATACCGGGGCCAACGCCAAGCGGCTTAAGCTGGAACTGACGGAAAGCATGCTGCTGGAGAATGTGGAAGACGTGATCGGGAAGATGACGGAGCTAAAGTCTCACGGGATCAGATTCTCACTCGACGACTTCGGCACCGGCTACTCGTCGCTGGCTTACCTGAAGAGGTTGCCATTGGACCAGTTGAAGATCGACCGCTCCTTCATCCGCGACATCCTGTCCGACGAAAGCAGCGCGGCCATTGCCCAGACCATCATCTCCCTGAGCCGGGCGATGGGCCTGCCGGTAATTGCGGAAGGCGTGGAGACGGAAGAGCAGCGAGACTTCCTCAACCGTCTGGGCTGCCATGCGTTTCAGGGCTTCCTGTTCAGTGCGCCGATTCCGCTGGATGAGTTTGAGCGGCTATGGCTGCCGGCAGCGAAGCCGTCCAGCCGTGTTGCGGGCTAAAACTTGAACATCAGGCCGGTTGAGATGCGGCCAAAATTTACCGGGAGCCCGGGAACTCGATAAGGCACCAGAGCCTTCGTGTTCAGGGCAAAGTAGGAATACTGATATCCGCCGTCGACGCGGAAGGCGATGCGGCGAGAGATTCTCGTGTCCAACCCACCGCCCAGAAAGCTGACAAACGAGACGGTCTGGCCGGTGAGCGATGGGCCCGGCCAATGGAGGTTGGCGCCGCCGTCTCCGGCCAATCCGTCCGCAAAAATGGTTTCCCTGCCGATGCGCTTGCTGAACTGCGCTCCACCCAAGATGGAGTAGGTATTCTGCGGCGTTCCGGCGTTGGTGCCTCGATATCCGGCGACGTCGATCTTGAAGCGAAGATTGTGCCACTGGGAGAAGGCTACAGAGGTATCCCAGCCATTCAGCGGGTGCTGCGACCCGGGTACGCCATTGAGGGAGTTGGAGAGGAAACTGTAGCCACCGAAGATCTGGAAGCGGTCGGGTTTCTCTTGCTGCGCTTGAAGGGGAGCCGCCAGGCACAGCAAAGCAATCAGCGAGAAGAGACGAGATGGCATTCAGGGCCTCAGGTACCAGAGTCTCTTCATCTTATCTGGTCTCTTCGCTAATTGGTAACGTCATGTTGCGAACCGAACCCAGGGGCCGCTCAAGCTACAGGCGAGGGGGGCGCGTAATCAATCCATGGACATGCTTAACTGGTGGCGAACGTCTGCGCCGCGGATCCAGAAGATGACATCGGTGGCGATGTTGGAGGCGTGGTCGGCGATGCGCTCAAGGTTGCGGGAGACGAGAATACCGTTCATGGCCTGCTGGGTCAGCTGCGGCTTCTGCTGGATGAGCTCGAGCAAATCGGAATGGGCCCGGCGGTTCATGCGATCGATCTCGTCGTCCATCTCGCGGACTGTGTCGGCCAGCTGGGCGTCGCCTTCCAGCAGCGCCTGCACAGCGGACCGGATCATGCGGCCGGCAAACTCCCCCATGGCCGCAAAATCGACCGGGAGGTCCACTTCGCCCATCTTCAGAACTTCCTTGGTGCGGCGTGCGATTCCCATGGACTGGTCGCCGATGCGCTCGAGGTCGCCATTGATCTTGATGACGGCGAGGATGAAGCGCAGATCGATGGCCATGGGCTGCTCTTTGGCCAGAAGTTCATAGGCCATTTCGTCCAGGGCCCGTTGGGCGGTGTTGATGGCAGTCTCATTCTGCTTAACGTATTGGCAGAGGCCTTTGTCCCGTTGCAGGTAGGCGTCCACGGCAGACTCGACCGCCTGCTGCGCGAGCGCAGCCATGGCAAGGAGTTTGTCCTTGAGTTCGGCGAGTTGCAATTGAAAATGGATCCGCGGCACGGCGAGTTTCTCCCTCAACCTTGATTGTGCATGATCCCATGTTACGCCAGTAGTAATTTCCTGTGCTGCACCAGAAGTGTTACGCCTTTTAACGGACTCTTCCCGTTGTGAGATAGCTGGAGCATTGAACGCGTTTTAGCCCTTGCGGTATTGGCCGCGGCGGGAGGGCAGGATTTCCACCCGGTCTTTCGTATCGCGACGCTCAAGGCGCGTGCCCGGCTCGCCGGAGCGGGGATCGGTCTTCTCGAATTCGAGCACTACCGGCCGCGGCGGCAGGAATTCCGGTGCGGTAGTTACCAGCCTTGGCGAAGCTCCCCGCATCTCTGCCGGTTCGTCCGCCCTGGTGTGCGGAATGGTGCGTTCGACTCTCAAATCGAAGCTCGGTCCAGCGGCCGTGTTAGCTTTTGCGGGCTCTTCCGGGGAGTATGAGTCTTTGACGCCGAGCACAAACAGCAGGTTTCTGAGGCCGCTGAGCCTTGAGGTCAGATGAGCGGACTGATCCTCCGGGACTGCGGTTCCCGGTTTGGGTTCGGGGTCGCGAACCTGTGCCGCAACCGGGGCTTCGGGTGCGGACTGAACGGCGACATCGGTAGACGCAGCTGGAGGATTCGCTTTCGGCGCGCTCGACCATTGTTCCGCAGGGTCCTGCTGGGACCGTGAGGTAGAGACTTTGGCGGGCTGCCAGATCACTGCCGGACGATTCGGCTCAGCATTGGGGGGCATATTGCTCAACCACCACGGTACGTCGGAGTTGGAAGCCGGGTCTGGCGCGGGCCGAGTGGACATCGTCGGCGCCGGGGCGGAAGCAGCTATCTCTCCGGCGGCTTGCGATGGAACGGCGGCATCCTGCGACGAGGCCGGTGCCGACGTGAAATGCGAAGCGGCCTCAGCGAAAGGCGCAGTGGGTTTGGTGGCGGGCGGCGTTGCTGGGGGCGCAGTCGCGGCTACGGCTTGATCGGCAACGGACCGAACTGTGGGCGCGCCGGTGGCCGAGGGCTTTCTATGTGCGGATGCAGTACCCATCCCTGCCTGGACGGCCGGGGTTCCTGTATGCGCAGGCGTTTCCACAAGAGGAACTGAAAGGGGTTTTGGTCTCTCTGAAGCGCTGACGGAGGGCGCGGACGCGGCAAGGCAAACTTCCGGGGCCGTGGCAGGAGGGTGCGCCGAGAAACGAGCAACAGCGGCGGCTTCTGCGGCCACTTCCGGTTCAAACATTGCGTGCATGGGAGGGACTTTGGGCAGCTCTTCCCGGCGCGTTGGCTCTTGACCTACGGTACGGACGGAGACAGAGCTGTCCCTTTCCGAGCGCGACGCATCATTCCTGGCTTGCGCCTGCTGGCGCGTTTCCACCGCTTCAACGGAGATACGGAACGGGGTATCGGCATGCTCCAACCGAACCCGATTAAGCACAAACCCAACTGCGCGGACGTTAAGCCGTTGCAGGGTTGTGGCGGCCTGACGGAGCTGGATCCGCGTGGTGACGCCGGACTCGATGACCACGATGGCGCAGTCGACAAAGCGGGCCAGGTACTCGGTTTCCGCCGACTCCGCCAGCGGCGCAGTGTCAGTGAGGATCAGGCTCGGGTCTTCGTGCTGCGATTCCCCGGTGACCTGCTGGAGCAGGCTAGTAGGGCGGCCGGTGCGCTCAATTGTGGCCAGGCCTGTGGCAGACTCCGACGGCCTGGAGGCAGCGGCGGCACCCGGCGTCTGGGCCCCCGTAGCATCTACCAGGAGAGTGGGTTGACCCATGGCCTCAAGCAGCTGCCGGACACGTCTGACGATCGTGCTAACCCCCGTCGCCGGCCCCGTCCCGGTAAAGATACAACTCTTGAGTTCGCCTTGTTTGCAGGCATGTTCGATGGCCGAAGCCAGCCGAAGCAGATACTCCTCCGCTGTTGCCTCGGTCACCTCGTTGAAGGCAGGCAACTGAGCCAGCGGAGCGAAGCCGAGGATGCGCTCGACATCGGACGATGTATAGAGCCTGGGGTCCAATTTCTGGGCCACCACGGCGGCGATCACCGAAAAGAAAAGCCCGGCAATGCCAATCAGCACCGCATTGCGGAAGACCCCGGATTTGGAACGATAGAGCGGCGGAACCGCAGGCGTGACCTGGTAGGCGGCCGCCGGGGCGTTGTCCTCGAGCATGATGTTGTGCATTTGCTCGTCTACCGCTGCAAAGCGAGCCTGGAGACGGGTGATGTCCGCCGCAAGGTCGCTGGAGCGCTGCAGCTTGGGCGTGGCAGTGGTAGCGGACCCGACCAGTTCGCGCAACTGGCCGTTGAGTTGTGACTCCAGGCCTCCCGTGCGCTGCAGCTCGGCGCGTAGCTGGAGCTGGATGCGCGCTGCCGCCTTGGCTCGCAGATCCTTCAACATAGCATCGAGATCTGCGTTGATCTTGGTCAGCTCCGTCTCATCCTGCTTGTACTGCGGATTGACCGGCGTCAGGTTGGCCATCTGGGTGATGAGCGCGGCACGGCGGGCATTCAGCGATGTCTTCATACTGATCAGGCCGGCGTCGGTGGAAATCATCTGATCCGCCTCGGCGTCGATTGCCGCGGAGCTGGTACCTTTCCCCGCGCCAACCGAGGAATACCTGGCCTCGGCGGCGTCGTGATCTGTGCGAGCCTTCACCAGTTCCCCGCGAATCTGGGTGATGTCTTCGTCGAAGTGATCGGGAACGGTAGTGCTGATGGAAGCTACTCCCAGCTGCTTGTTGAGGTCATCCTGTTCGGCGCGATCCGAAACCAGAACGGCTTCAACGCGATCGCTTTCTTCCTTGAGCATTGCCAGGCGTTGCTCGTCTCCGGCGCGTTCGTCGCGCGACGCGCTCTCTATGTAGGCGTCTGTCGAGGCATTGGCAATTCTCGCAGCCCATTCGGGGTCTCCGGCGCGGGCGCTGATCGTGAACTGGTACGCACCCCCATCGCGGGTAACCTGCAGGGTGGATACCAGCCGCTGCGCCGCGGCCTGGTCGCTTTCCCCCTGCCCTTGAAAGCCGTCCAGCTTGTGGACCGCGCTGACCAGCACATCCTCGCGGCTGACGTTGGTCATCTGCTGCTGGATGTAGCTCTCGTAAGTATTGGTGTCGCTCGGCCAGCGTCCGGGGCCTCCCGCGCTGGGCAAAACCTTGGCAGGCGTTGGCTGCACGTAGACTGTGCTCTCCGCCACATAGGTGGGCCAGGACTTGCGCACAAATATCTGCAGGAATAAGTAGGCCACGGCGAGGGTGGCGAAGGCCAGCACGACGGCCAGAGCCAGGCGCCAGTGCTGGCGCAGGCTTCGCTTGAGATCGATTTGAAAGATAGCCTGCTCGGGCGTGGCGGGCGGCGCGGAGCGGACCGGTTGGGAAGCGGGCGCAAGTTCGCCGTCGGCGGAATGAGCAGGATCAGGGGAGGCCGGTTGACCGAAGAGCTGGTTCATGGAATGCCCACTCCAATAAGGGCCCCGGCGGTAATCATGGGGCTGAGGCGTTCGACGACATAAGTGGCGCGGTAGAAGCCGCTCTGCGGCACGAAGATGATCTCTCCCGGTTTGGGCCGAATCTCAAGAGCCTTGTCAGGGTTGAGAAGGTCGTTGAAAGAGATGGTGCGGGACATGCCGGTGGCGGGATCGACAATCTGAATGTGCGGTTTGTTGCCGGCGGGTTCCGTGAATCCGCCGGCTGAGGCGAGAACGCTGGCCAGGGTCGAGTTGGCAGTCAACGGAACCGCGCCCGGATGCTGGACTTGTCCCAGCACCGAAACAAAGCGTTCGCTGCCGCTGGGAACAAAGATCACATCGTCGCGGCGCAGGCGGAGGTCGGCGATCGCGTTGCCGGATTCGATCAGATGCTTCAGCTCAACCCATACAACTTCGTTCTCGCCGCGGTAGATGGCGCAGCGTTCGGGAATCAGAGCGGCCTTATTTGGGCCTGTCTCCAATCCGCTTCGGGAAAGAGCTTCAAGCAGGGTTGGCGTGCCATCGAAAGTGACGACGCCGGGCTTTTCAACCGCACCCAGTACCAGCACTTTGTTGGCGGTATATTTGGTAACCCCGACCTGCACGGAAAGATTGGTGTAGTACGGTTCAAGCGCGGTCTCGATGGCTTTGGCTGCCTCAGGCCGGGTTTTTCCGGCTAGTAGCAGGTCGCCGGCGAGGGGCAGCGTAATGCGCCCATCCGGTCCAACGACGAGCTTGGCGGAAAGATCCGGACGTCCGGCGAAATCTGCGGTGATCTCGTCCCCTTTGCCCAGGCGGTATTCTTCGTCCGCGGGAGGCTCGAAGTTACGCAGCGCCTCAAGGGGATTGGGTTTGAGCCGGGGATCGGGAGGGTTGTTCGCGTCCTGCGCGCGCACCAGGGGCGACGCAGCGGCGAAGGCCGCGAGCAGCAGAAGCAAACGCGCGATCAAGGTTCGTTGGTTCATGCGTGCGCCTCCCGGGCCCGAAACAGTTGCATGCCTTTATTGGCCAGCCTGTTTGCCTTTTGCTTCTCTTCGTTCGTCAACACCCAGCGATATAAGACAGCGGCTGTTCCGGCGGCATAGAGCACGCCGACAACGGCCAGGATCCCCGCGCCCTGCCAGCGATTCACCATCGATACCAACTGCGCAGCGGGCCAGGCAAGCAGGCCCGCCACCAGGTAGCAGGAGAAACCCGGAAGCACCACAACATACAGGAACCTGGACAACTTCAAATCCAGCACGAACAGCACCCGGCCCATCAGCCAGCAGGCAGAACCGACCGTGGCAACACTGACGGCGACACCGATCCCGAAAGGCGTCCATCGGCCGAAGAACCAGTGCGACAATGGCAAAGTGACGGCCAGCAGCAGAATGTTGGGGACTGAATAATTGAACTCTTCGTACACCCGCCCCATACCCCGGAAAATAGATGTACCCGGTCCTGTAAGCATATGGAACTGCATCGCAATACTGAATAGCACAAACAGGGGGATGAGCGAGTCCCTCATCGGTAATGACGGACCCAGCCAAACGTGCATGATTGACGATGACCATAGTGCCATTGCCGAGGCAAAGGCCGCTGTGCACAGGTTGGAATGCCGCGAGGCGCTGAGATAAAGTTCCTGAAGATTGCCCAGCCACTCGGAGCGGTCGGATGCCGCGTCAACGTGCGAGGCGGCGGGCAACAGCGCGGCAAAAAAGGCGGTTGGGATGGACGACAGCGACGTCGGCCACTTCTTCGCAACGTCGAGCAACCCGGCCGCCTCGGCTCCGATGGTGGAGAGAGCGACGAGGCGGTCAACGGAAGCCTGGAAGATGGCCAGCATGCTCTGCAACTGGACGAGTCCGCCGAAGTGGACCACATACTTGAGCGAGTCGCGATGGACAAGGCGCGGCGAGAGGCGCAGCCACTTGATGGTGCGGTGAGCCCACCACCAGGTCAGCCCGTCGTTGATGATAATGCGCGCCAGGTAAGCCTCAGCAAGTCCGCGAATCCCGCGGCCTGCTCCGACAAGAATCACGATGAGTAGAAACTCGGCAAGGATCCCGATGGTGAGAAACACTTGTGTGGAGGCAATCTGCTGAGTTCCGGTGAGCATGTCTCCGAAGGCATTGAAAGCGATGCTGGAGAGGAAGACCCCGAGCACGACCAGCACCGCTTCCTTGCCATCTCCGGCAAACGCAGGAGGCAGATGCAGCCAGGGCGCGTACCAGTCCCAGCCAAAAAAGAAACAGGCGAAGATTACGGCGCACAGCGGGATGGTGACAGCAAGGCCGGTGGAAAGCAAAGCGTTGGCCTTGTCGAACTGGCGCTTGGCTGTGAACTCGGCAACGTACTTGATGTAGACGTTGGAGACACCCATGGTGGTGAGGCCGACATACGTAACCAGAATGAAGATGGTTGTCCAGATGCCATACGCTTCCAGACCGATATGGGCAAGCAGGTACGGAACCAGGCAGACGCCGCGCGCCATGTTCACGATGCGTGAGAGGATGGTGGCCGTAACGTTGCGGCCATACTTCTGGTTTACTTCAACAAGCGGCTCGCGGGCGGAGTCCGGGCTGCCCAGTGCCAGTGCGGCTTCGGGGTCCATGGCCCACTCAAATTCATCGCCGCCGGCGCGATGAGGCGCGTGCGCCTTCGGTGCTTCAGTCTTGGGCTCGGGGGTTAGTTGGGTCGACGTCATGGCTGTGGCGCCTCCCGCTTGGTCCGCTCCCACTCGGCGCGGCTGCGCGACTGGCGCAGGACGAGCGGGGTGATCAGAGCTTTCCAAGCCAGGTACACCGGGGCGGCAGCGAGCGCAGACAGATCATAGACCGGCCTATCTCCCAGCAGCGCGGCCTGCAGCACGTAGATCAGGGTGATGGCAGCGCATGTGAACGCAAAGACATGGAGCCAATGAACCGGAAGAATGATCGTAAGCAGAAGAGCAAGAATGCCGCGCGAGAGAGGTAAGCTCCACACGTCGGCGAGGGTCTCCACAGCACGCCATTCACCGCCAAGCAGGGCCTTGACGAGCTTGCCGGAGGCGCGGCTTGCGACGCCCAGCCGTCCGCCTTCCCAGCGGGCCTCCTGAGTGGCCTGCGCCTTACTTGACGCCGGGCTATGAGCATGCACAAAGGCGTCTCCAATCCAGTAGACCGGGAAACCCTGTTCAACCAGCCGGGTGTGGTACTCGACATCTTCGGCAATGCTGTTGGCGTTGAAGGGCACTCGCTCCAGAAGAAAAGTCGTCAGAGCAAATCCATTGCCGAATAAGCCCGTGGAGAAGCCCAGCCCCGCGCGTCCGCGGGCACGCAGCACGTTCATGCCGCGGAAGGCCAGCGCCCGCAACCGGGCCAACGGGCGAAATGCACCTGGATCCTGCAACTCAAGCTCATACCGGCATTGGGTTGCGTCGGCGCCCTGTTCGAGCATCTCCTGCGTGGAACGGATCAGGTTCTTGCTGACAAGCGTATCTGCATCCACCACAAGCAATGCATTGGCGCCGGCATCGAGCGCAGCAGAGAAGCCATGGCGAAGCGCCGCGCCCTTGCCGCGCAGCGCCGTGTCATTCAGTTCAACCACTGTCGCTCCAGCCTTGGCTGCGGCTTTGGCCGTGCCGTCGGAGCAGTTGTGGGCAACCACATAGATGGGCGTGGTGACATCGGCGGCACGCAGCGATTCGACCGTCCGCGCGATCATCGTCTCCTCATTGTGGGCCGGAACAACCACCGCAAGCCGTATGCTGCGCCGCATCAGCGCAAGCGGCCTGCGCGCCTTGAACAGATTTCCGGCAACACACAACGCAAGATCGAAGAACAGCGGCGTGGCCAGCATCGCCAGTGCCCCCGCCAGTGCCAGGATTAGAACTCGCTCCATCAATGCTCTCTACTTCCTCGTGCCTGTTGTGTTGCTCTCACGCGGTTGCGAATCGCAAACAATTCAACTCAGAACTTTCTGAAACTGGAAACCCTGAACAGCATTCTGCGCCACGCCTCCGCCCAGCGGAGGATTCATGCCCTGAATCCAGCCTACGATGAGGAACAGCAGAATGAGCGCCTGTTCCCCCAGATATACGGTCGTCAAAGACACCATCATGCCCATCAGCACAGTCAGATGTGCAAAAATCAGCGCCTTGTCTTCCAGCTCAGGATTGCGCTGCACCAGCCGGAACAACCGTGCTCCGCTGCCGAAGAGAATCAGCAGGAACAGGCCCAGCCCGGTAAGACCCTGCGCCGCCCCCAGCAACAGGTACTCGTTGTCCACCGACTTCTGCCCGTTCATCGTGGGCAGAGTCAGAGTGCCCCAGCCGAATGCCTTGCGTTCGCGGATCAGCGGCAGGTAGGTCTCGATCAACATTCTCCGGTAGATCGCATTCCTTTGCGCTTCGCTCTGGACATGAACGATATCTCCCGCCGTATAGCGTTTTCCATACTCGTAAGCGACCCCGGAAAAGACAGCCATGATGCAGACAAACGCGATGACAGCCTTCCCCAAAGGCAGACGGGTGAGCAGTAAGGCCATCACCAGGGCCAGTCCAACGCCGATCCAGGGCCCGCGCGACTGGGTCATGATCAGCCCGCCTACGATGGCCCATAGCACCAGGCCGCGCACCGTCAAAGGCATACCGCTGAACACGCGCCGGGTTCCCCATTTCGGGGCAAACATCCGCAGCCACAGGCAATAGATAAGCCCCATGAGGAAGATCATTCCCGCCAGGATGGCATGGGCAAATGGACCGGCAGCCCGGCCGAATCCCCAGCGAGTCTGCACCGTCCACCCCACAATCTGACCCGGAAAGAGATGTCTCCCAACGGTTTGCCAACTGCTTCTTCCGGTCAGGAAATCGTAGACGCTGATTCCCGCCACCACCGCCAGCAACACCACCATCCGGCGCACCGTGCGCTTGCGTGCCGCCACCGCCTCACCGCCATACGGCTCTATCAGCAGCTTGCCCAGCATGTAAGGCAGCACGATGGTGCAGACGCCTTCAAAACAGCGCAACATGCCATTGGCAATACTCTGCACCACCGGCGGCCCATTCACGGCAAGCAGGTTCTTCCAGGTGCCATCAGCAAGTGCCGAACTCAAAGCTTCTGACAAGCCGCCGCTGATGGTAAACAGGACGATCCACAGGTCCATCCAGTCAAACCGCCAGTGGCGAATCTCTCTGACAAAAAGTGCCGCGCCGAGGGGAAGAATTGCCGCATCGGCAAACGAGAGCGGCGGCAAGTGCGGAAATCGCACCGCGTAATACTGCGGCAGAAGAAAAACCACCGGCAGATAAACATTCAGGAACACTTTGCGGATTGGCCACCTGGCCAGTGCCACCCAGCACGCCACGGCCGGGAGCAGGATGATGAGTTCCATTCCGTCCTTCCTGGAGTGTCCTTTTTGTTATGTCCCTTTTGCTTGCGGAAGAGAAGTTTGCCTTGCGCCTGTTCAAGCTGGATTGGCTAGTACTCTGAGGCTATTCGCATGTGACTAATTGAGCAATAACGCAAAGGTGCAACTCGGGCGCAGGAAGAGTGCCGCTTTCGATAGGTATATCACGGTGAATCAGTAACCTGGGCCGGTTACCTTGGCCATTGAGAAGAGCTCAGACGCCAGGTCGGCATCAGTCCTTCCAGCAGATCACTCGGTCCACTCGATCGCGACCATGGAGCAGGGGCCAACCTCCAGATCGGCTCCATGCAGAGTCTCCTGCTTCACCGAAACCTGCACCTGGTCTTCATTATTTGCTCCCGGACCGGAACTCACCAGTCGCCACAGCGTCGCATTGCCGCCCGGCCTCAGGCCGGGACCGTCGATGTGGATGCGGCGGCCCTGGTGAAGCCCGTAGTTGAAGACGACGAGCGAGTGGGTCGATCCGTCTTTGAAGGCGTAGGAATCAATCTCATGGACGGCGGAGAGACGGACCCCGTCGTTGCCCTCTGGCTGATCGTGGGTCGGGTTTTCGCCGCTGGTCGCCACGCGGACAATGTCTCCGCGCATGACTTTGTTGACCATTGCTTCGGCCAGGAACTGCGGGCGGGCGCGGCCTTCCGTGCCCATCTGAACCACCGAACCCCAGAGCCGGACGGGTGTGCCGTCGGAGCGGCGGAAGCTTAGCTGGGGCAGGCTGAAAAGCATTTCGTCGCGCACCCCGTCCTCCCGCATCATGCGCAGCATGTGCCCGGCCACGGCAACCCCAGCGGCGGTTGAGGGGGTCAGCCGGTCAAGAACGCTTTGCGGCGCGTTTCCTTCGGTGGAGTGAAGATTTACCTCGTAAACAGCCAGTTGGCGGCCGGCGTCGGCAGTCTGCGCACCGTGGACAATGCCATCGCGCGCCATCTGTTCCGGCTGGGCCATCAGCGGACCATACAGCTGGTCGTCGTTGGCCCATTGGGTAATGCTGTGCATCAGGTAGGGTGCGATGGCCAGCGAGTTGGCCGCGGGAGCGAACTTCAGTGTCTCGCCTCCACGCCAGGGATTGGCCGCCTGACCGCCGACTACCAGGTCAAACTTTGCGGGGTCCACAGCAGCGGCGCGGAAGGCGCGGAAAACGCGGTCGGCTCGGCGGCCATAGGCGTCGGGATCGTCAATGGTTTCTCCGGAGAAGATACTGTTCCAGGTCTCGTTGCCCAGCTCAATGTGAATGGATTTAAAGGAGTTGGTCCAGGGCTCAGGACGGCCCGCACCGGCGCGGATTGCTCCTCCGGGCGTGGCTGGGCCGCCGGATAAATACTGTGCCAGCGTCCGGGCTTCGTCGGCGCTCATCGCTGTGGGCGCGACAATCCAGGGCTCGGCGCCCACCTCGCGGCAAAGCTCAAGAAACTCGGGAATGCCCACGGGAATGTCTTCCATCGTGGTCATCCATGTGGAAAAACCGGGCCGTTGGCGGCCGAGTGGCGGAGCCAGCAGATTGTTGACGGTACTGCCAAGCTGGGCGTGGCCGGACATGAGGCGGAGCACGCCTGGATGGATCTCGCGCAGGGATTGCAGCACTTCGTCGCGGAAGGCGGTGTGGTTCTGCGGGTCGCCGCCGGTCTGCTCCAGGTCCACGTCGTCCAGCATCAGCGACGCGCCCTGAACGCTGAATCCAGCGTCAATGGGGCCCACCGGCAAGGGACCCTCGTCGGCGGTGAATTCGGCCTGATAGTCGGCCCAGGCCGGGGTCAGTTGGAAGTCCTGTTCAAGATAATCTGCCCGGCCGTTGATGATGCGGCGGAGATGCACATGGAGGGGGCCATTGCCGGCCAGGCCCTTGGCGCGAAAGCTGAGCCGGTAATGACCGTGGAGACGGACGAAGGTAAAGCCTTCCAAAGAGTCGAAGTACGACTTGATCTCCACGGACTGGCCGGGTTCGGCGGCCTCGATACGCAGCGCCTGCGCTCCCTGTGTTTCCGGAGAGAGGTCGTGGCGCTCAGCTTCGATGCGGGCTCCGCCGGAGAGCTTGGGCCACCAGCCGGATGCCGGGTCGCCCGGGAAGGACTTGCTGACGTCCAGCCAGTCCCCGGCAGCGATGGGCTGGGTAGCGTGGTCGAGCGTGAGCGAATATCCGCCGTTGGCTGGCGCGCTGGATTTGACTGCCCCGCGGCGGCCAGTGGCTGCTCCGTCGAGGACCTCATAGGTTGCGCCGTCCCAGAAGCCCGCCGGCCAGGTGAAGTTGTTGCGGGTGTCTGTGCAGTTGGAGGGACCGGCGCTCAGGCAGTGCAGAATGCTGCGGTAGGTCATGCCTTCGAAGCCGGGGTTGCGGTAGAGCAGATTGCGGACCATCTGGCCCGAATCGTAGTAGTTCTGCTCACCTAGATTGATGCCGAGCCGGGTTACGTGGGGCAGGATGAGCTGATCTGTAATGCGAAGGGTCGTCACGCCGCTGGAGGCCGATGGCGCGGACAACGGGACATGGGGGGTTGCGACAACGGCGCCCATCAGCACCAGTGCCGCGAACAGCAGAACCGCGTCCAGCACCACGGACGTGGCTCCGCCGCGGATCTTAGTAGTCTTTCCCATGTTTTGCTAGAAATCCTCTGACCGGAGCGAACGCAGTGTGACGGCGTGTCCGGCCTGATGCCCCGGCCTGATTGAAGAATATCTTGTAGCTCTGTTTAGCAATCTTAACCTTTGCAGCGGGGAATGTCCCACAAAAGGGCCATGCCAGGGAGCCGCGTTTTGACCGCTTTGTCTCAGCTTTGCGCACTTGGGCCAATCTATACTTGAGCTACGCCGATCATGCCCTTCTCCTTGGACACAACTTTTTCTTCCGCTCTTGCCGCCAGTCTGCGGCTTGTGTGGAGCTCTGTCTGCTGCCTCCGCATGGCAGCCAGGGAGTCGGCGCGCCTGTGAACCTGCCTGCTGTGTTCGAAGTCGCTGCGTTCGAAACGACTGCTTCCGTCATTGTGGTCTCGTTCAATACACGAGACTTGCTGCGGGAGTGTCTCAAGTCAACCCTGGATGAAATCGGTCGCCTGCCTGCGGGGATGACGGCGGAGATCCTGGTGGTGGACAACGCATCGACTGACGGCTCGGCCGAGACGGTGGAGCGAGAGTTTCCGACACGGGTCCGGCTGATGCGGAGCGCCGAGAACCTCGGCTTTGCCGGAGCCAACAACCTGGCCATGGAAATGGCGCGCGGCCAATACCTGGTGCTGTTGAACTCGGACGCTTTCTTTCATCCCGGAGCGCTACGCCTGTCGATTGAGCATATTGAAGCCGATTCGGCGGTAGGCGTTGGTGGAGCGCGGCTGGTGGGCACGAACGGCGAGTGGCAGCCCTCGGCGCGCAAATTCCCTTCCCTTTGGCTGGTGTTTGTGGTGATCTTCGGGTTTGCGGGCCGGTTTCCCAAGTCAAGGATCTTCGGGGCGTTTGACCGTACCTGGGCCAGCGTCGACCAACCTGCCGAGGTGGATTGGGTTCCGGGCGCGTTTTCCATCATGCGGCGCGAGGCGTTGGCGAAAACGGGCCTGTTCGATCCGCAGTTCTTTCTGTATTGCGAGGAAGTGGATCTTTGTCGGCGCATCAAGGCTGCCGGTTTCAAAGTGCTGTACTGGCCGGATGTGGTGGTAACGCATATCGGCGGCGAATCCGGGCGGCAGCTGACCACGCTGACGTTCTCCGATCGCGAGTCGCAGGTGGTGCTGTGGCGGATGCGGGCGACGCTGCTTTACTTCCGCAAGCACCACGGGTTGCGGGTGTGGGGGCTGCGGTGGATTGAAGATGCGTTGCAGGTGGTGCGCTGGGCGCGGAATCGCTGGAGCCGGATTCCGGAGCGGCGCGAGCGTGCGGTGGAGGCTCTTGGGCTTCTGAGGTTAATGCGGCAGGCCTGGCAGGAGACGGATGGCGGGCGTGTGAGTCCACTGCGGCCCTGGTAAGGGCAGCTTGACAGGTTGCGGAAATCTGCTTCGAGCGGTAGGCCGGGGATTCATCCCCGGCACAAAGCCAATAGAATCAGCTGGGCTTTAGTCCCTGAGGTATCTGTCTCGGGCTCTTGGCACCCCAAAAAGCTCCTTTTCCGAAGCCTGTTGAGCCCAAATCAGTCTATTTGAACGGTTGCACCCGGGCCGGCTGGTCTGCCGTCACCTGCCCTGCGGCTATAGCAGCCACATAGTAGTTCTCACCGTGGATGGGGCTGCCTGAAAGACGGCGCAGCATCGCGAGTTGCCCGACGTGGCTGAAAGCGTCGGCGATGGGGCCTTGCATCAGGCGCTCGATGGGAGCTTTGAGTTCGCCGCCGGAGGCGAGAAAGGCATCGAGCGCGCCGAGGGACTGGAAGAATCGCTCCTTCTCCTGCTTCCAGACCAACGGCTGTGAGGTGTGCCAGCGCTCTTTGCCGAGGGCGGCGGAGAAGGACCAGTCGAGCAGGTCGCCCATGTGGGCAAGGATCTGGACGGGCATGCGGCCGGCGCCGGCAAAACCGGCGAAGTGGTCGGGGGCTCCGTCGAGTACGCGGGTGGTGCGATAGGCCAGTGCGGCGAGGGTATGGCGCAGGAGTTCGCGTTTTTCATCCATAGGCGGAACTATAGCGCAACAGAACGGTGGGCGCGAAAAGCGAATCTCTGATAAACTGGAAGTTCTGAGTCCAACAGCAGGAAGCAACCATGTCTATTCATCCCGTAATGCAGCGCCTGGCCGACAAGCTGAAGCGCACCGATCTTCCCGAGTTCGTCCCTGGCGACCAGATTCGCGTCCAGGTCAGGATCAAGGAAGGCGACAAGGAACGGCTCCAGGCTTTTGAGGGTCTGGTAATTGCCATCAACCGCGGCGCGCAGGGCACCTTTACCGTGCGCAAAATGAGCTTTGGGCACGGCGTGGAGCGTATCTTCCCGTTCAACTCCAAGGTGATTGACAAGATTGAGAAGGTTCGCAGCTATCGCGTACGTCGCGCCAAGCTGTTCTACATTCGCGGACTGCGCGGCAAGGCCGCCCGTCTGAAGGAAGTGGATCGCGTGACGGGCAAGGTTCGCGCTTAAGGCGCTCGTTTTTCTCTCCGGGGAAAGCCCCAGCCTTTCGAGGCTGGGGCTTTTCTTTGGGGTTTCGAAGCTCAAGGTGCGATCTGGTTCTCAAGCTCGCTCGCTGAGACCTGGTCCAACTGCCGAGTGACGCCGTAGCCACTATTCCGGCTTCTTTGCGCCTTCTTTGGCCCCATTCAACGCGCCAGTCGTCGTGTCCTTCGTCTTATGCCAGGCCTTCTTTGTTCCGCGTTTCGTCTTGTGGTAGGCCTTTTTCGTCCCCTGTTTCACGCTGTGCCCCGCGTCTTTGGCCGCGTCTTTTGTTTGGCGCCCCGCGTCCTTCATATCCTGCTTTGCGCCACTGTCCTGGCTCGGGGAGGGCGATTGACTCCATGCAAGAGCCGGTGCGCATACCAGAACGGCTCCCACAAAAAACGCTGATAACTGCCATTTTGTTCTCATAGAAAGGAAGATTATTCTCTCGCCCGCCGAGTAGGCTGTCCTGAAGTGAACAGGCGATTTTGCAACAATGCCTCGTTCCTTGGAGGAGAGCGTTGCGCCGGCGGGCTTCCCATGAGAAGCCAGGCGCAAGCTGTTTCCCATCCGTCTGTGCTCTTTTGTTCATAGGCCGAGGGTTGTTGCTTGTATGGTAACTACCGAGTAGCCGGTTATTCAGGCTTCATCCTCATCGAAGATCGCGGAAACCGGATTTTCACCTTCCGAAATTCAGCGATTGAAACTCCCGTTCAGTAACGAAGTATGCGTTGAACATCCCGTGAAGGTCCGGCGCTCGATTAACCTCGGAGGTGCCAAACCTGCCTGCCGCTTCTCTGAAGTCCGTTTCACGCAAACACCTGTTGAATCGAATTAGAACCTCCTCGCAGGACCGCCGGGCATAAGCCGACCAATCCTCGTCGGCCATCTTGTCTGACGCATTGGCTTCCAGCCAGAAGGGTTCGTAAAGCGAGACTTCCGAAACAATAAACCAGAATTGTCCCCCTAAACACGCGTATCCCAGACTGGGTGCCCGCTCTAAAGCTTGGGGGAAATCTGACAACTCCCACGCGTATTCTTGGTCGCGGAGAATCGCACCTTGCGTCAGTTCTGGAGGTAACAAATCGTTCATGAGAATGTTCGTTGAACAGCAAAGATAGCCTGATTCTAAGCCCTGACTCAGGACAGTTCCCGTGTAGTCGCCAGTACGGAAGGAACTCCATTTTCGGAGTTACTTCCGGTCAGCCGGTTATTCAATCAGAATGCACTGTTATGCATCAGCTGCCCTATTTCGATCCGATCTGATCATCAGGACCCTCGCAGCGCCGATACCTATGACACAAAACGAAATCCAAGCGCTAGCGGATATCCAGTCACCGAGATTCGCATGGCCTTGGAAGACCTCAAGACATATGAACGCAGCATAGAGAACAAGGCTCAAGACCGCGGAGTAAAATCCGAGACGGCTACGATCGGAGCGGAGAAGTAGGATCAAGCCCACGACAAGCGCGCTTGGAAGGCCAAAAAGGGACCATCCAAGTGGGTGCTCCCACGATGGCAACTTGAGGTGACTGTCCGAAGCCAGATCAGCCGCTGAATAAAGTTCAGACAGGACAAACAGGACTAAGCATGGGAGACAAAGTGCATCACGAACATGAATCAGCAGGGTTTTCATCGCAAACAAGTTTACCTCGGCTTCCCTAGTACTACTGTGTTATAAGAATCCGCGAAGGCAGCACGGACAACGAGGCAGCGAGCGGGCGAGGTGGGTTGCGATCTGGCGTCGCAGAGTGGCGATGGATTGAGGATTATGCCGTTCTGTTCTT
>Ga0302319_10008051_pt1 | contig 20609 bp, 14 predicted proteins | sample Bog_T0_2_FD_203319 | JGI IMG/M metagenome (GOLD analysis project Ga0302319, IMG submission 203319) | Peat permafrost microbial communities from Stordalen Mire near Abisko, Sweden - Bog_T0_2 | ecosystem: Environmental > Terrestrial > Soil > Wetlands > Peat | place: Sweden: Abisko, Stordalen Mire... | reverse complement strand
CGCAACCGCGCCGGCAACTCCCCGATCAGGATCGCCGGCACCATCGCCCCCGCGAGCGCCGCCTCGAAGAATCCGTAGTGATAGATCCGGCCGTTGAGGAACATCCGCGCCATCAGCGCCGCCGCGAGCACGGCGATCAAAAGCCGGGAGGTGGCAGACGTGGCATGGGCTTCCAGCCCATGTTCATGTGAGTCCACGGGCTGGAAGCCCGTGCCACGTCGAAACCTATTGGCCGTGCATGCAATATAGACCAGCGTGAGCCCCAGGAGGCAGCGGCCGATATTGAGCCAGACGATCTGGGTGCAGGCGAGCCAGAGCAGGGCGGCCGCCAGCGCCCCGCCCAGGAGCCAGCGCAGGCCGGGACGGGGCGTCCGGTCCGCCCGCCGGGCCACCGCGCCGAGTCCGCCGATCAGCAGGAGGGCCAGGCCCGTCGCCTCCGCTTGCGCGAGCAGATTGGCCCAAGGCCGGTCCGTGCCGAGAAAGACGCCTTGGAGCGGCAGGTGCGAGAAACCCGCGCCGCCGGCGATATCCAGCCATCCACGGCCCGCCATCCCGAGCGCGGCGCCCCAGGACACCTGGGTGGCGAAATAAGCGGCAAAGCCGGCCGTGGGCAGGGCGGCGCCGGCCGCCCAGGCGGCGATCGCCCCGGGCCCGACCCGCTGCCGCGCCCGGAGCCGGAGTGCAACCGCCGCCGCGGTGACGGCCGCGGCCCCCAGCATCACCTCCGGCTTGAGGACGATGGTGAGCCCCAGCAGGAGGCCCGCCAGCGCGCTGCGGCGGACGGTCGCCTCCTCCAGCCAGCGCCCGAGCACGATCACCAGCAGCAGGCAAACGAGGAGGCCATGGGTCGCCTCATGGGAATACGGCGTGGCATAGTTGTAGTTTCCGATGGTCAGGAATTGCGAGAACCCGAAGACCGACACGAAGACGGCGGCCGCCGCGAGGGCCGCAGCCGCGCCCCAGGCGCGGCGGAAGATCACATGGAGGGAGATCAGGATCGCGGCGAAGACGGCGAGGTTGGCGGTCACCAGCACCATGATCCCGGGACCGAACAGCCGGAACAGGCCGGCGTTGGCGTATTGGGACAGCGGACCATAGATGTCCGCGACGTCGCGATAGAGCAGCGCCCCGTGGGAAAGGCGCCACGGCACGTAGAGCTCGCGTCCGAAATCGACCAGGGGGTCCGGCCATTTGCGCCACGACGTGGCCAGGAAGAAGAGCGTCACCCCGGCCAGGGCCGCCCAACCGAGCCACTCGCCGAGCCGCCTGGATCGCGGATTGGTCATTGTTCACCGTTCATAGTTTCGCTAGGGTTCGAGGAGGGACTGCACCATGAACTTTCGGCGGTGACAAATGAACAATAATTCCGGTCGTGTTTGGCTCCGGCCCCTCCATTCCCTGTTGGGCGCGGGCGAGAAGCTGCTGGACCGGCTGCTGTGCGTCGTCGGGACCGTGCTCTTTGCCCAGGCCCCGGAGTTCATGCAGCAGTATTTGCAGCGCCTGGGCGGGCGCCTCGACGAGGCGCGGCGGCAGCTGGAGCAGCTCAATGACGTGGCGGTGCGCTCGGGCCTGACGCTCGACCAGCTGGTCGCCGACACCTCCGCCAGTTCCGACCCCGCGGTGGTCGGCCTCGGGGGCGTGGTCCGGGCGGCTTCCGGTCGCGTCGAGGCGCTGGCCGCGGCGGACGCGGCGATCCGGCACGCCTCGCTGTTTGCGCGGCCCTGGGTCTTCCTCCGCCATTTCGATCCCTCGATCGCGCGGGCCACGCTGGCGATCTTTCGGCCGGCCGTGCCGACGACCCTCGAGGGGCTGCTCTACGCCTTCGTGGGTATGGCGGTCCTGCTCGCGGCCTACCACGGCGGCGTGAAATATCCCCTGCGCCGCGTCTGGCGCGCCCGGGCCGCCCGGCGCGCGGCGGCGGTCGGGGCTTGAAGGTGGACGAGGCGTGCCGCCTCGTTGCCTCGGAGGGACGAGGCGGAACGCCTCGTCTACCTTGGATCGAGAGCGCGCCGGGGCGTCGCGCTAATGCTGAGGGGCGCAGCAGGATGCAGCGTCGGCGTTGCTGAGGAAGTAGCGCAGGCGTCTCGCCTGCAATCTCGACGACGGCAGGCGGGACGCCTGCGCTACTTGTTGGATTAAGTCGCGCGAATAGAATTTCTCCGGACTTGCCCAGAGCAGGCGGACCGCCATCCTCCCGTCTCGTGCGCCGTCACGTCAGCGTCATGTGCATGCTCTTCGCCTGGCTTTGTGCCAACGGCGCGGCGCTCGACGTGATGCAGGTGTTCGCGTGGGCCCGGATGTTTGCCGGCTACGCGCGCACGGCCCCCGTGGCGCTGGCGGTGCAGGAGACGTTCGACCCAAGCAAGCTTTGCCCGATCTGCCAGGCGGTGCAAAAGGGGCGCGAGGCGGGCGCGAAGCAGCCGGCCGCCGCCCCGGCGCAGCGGATCACGCTGCTGATCTGCCAGCGCGCCGACATCGTGCTGACCCGGCCGCTCCCGCGGGAGTGGCCCGAGATGGCCCCGGCCTACGCGCCCGCGTGGCGCCAGCCGGTGTCCCTGCCGCCGCCGAAGCTTCGCCTGGCCTAGGCGATCCATACCGTCCCGGCCTTCCCCTGCGGGAGCAAGGCGGGGAGTCCGTTTCCTTTCGACGCGGCGGAACCGTCACGACGGTTTTGAGGCGCGCGCCGCCGCGTCAAGTCCCGCATCCGCGCGCCGCCTTCGACCAAATTCTCATCATGAATCCTTTCCATCACGCCTGGCGCCATCGCGCCCGGCCCCTGGCTTATTTTAAAATCAGCCGGCCCGTCCTCGGGCTGGCTGCGGTCCTGGCCCTGGCGGCCGCGCCCCGGATCGGCCGTGCCTGCGCCTGCGGCTGCGGCGTCTTCGACGTGGGCACCAGCTCGATGCTGCCCGCCCACGCCGGCCAGACGCTTTTCCTGGAGGACGACTTCCAGGATCAGGCCACCAACTGGAGCGGGCGCTCCTCCGCGCCCGCCGCGGATAATCCCGACAAGGAGATCCGCACAAACTTCCTCACCACCGGGTTTGAGGACATGTTCAACCGCAACTGGGGGATCGTCGGCGAGCTGCCCTACGTCAACCGCAACTTTGAGACCACCGGCGGCGCCAGCGGCGACGACCTCGTGGCGCTCACGTGGGGCGCCTGGGGCGACCTTCGGCTCAAGGCGGTGTACACGGGGTTGTCGCCGGACATGTCCACCGGCCTGACCTTCGGCCTGAAGCTGCCGACCGGCGATTACACGCACAACGACGCCTATGGCGACGTCGACCGCGACAGCGAAGTCGGGACGGGCAGCACCGACGTGCTGCTCGGGGGTTTCCAGCGCGGCAACCTGACAACTGACGGCAGCTGGAGCTGGTTCCTCCAGGCGCAGCTCGACCTGCCGGTGCTCGAGCGGGACAGCTACCGCCCGGGTGACGAGCTCGACACCGCCCTCGGGGTTTACCACCGGGTCTGGTCGTCCGGCCCCGACTCGCTCACCCCGATGGCGCTGGTGAAGTTCTCCGACCGCGGCGAGGACACCGGCCTGAACGCCGCCAGTCCCGTGGCCTCCGGCTACCACCGGCTGCTGCTCGCCCCGGGGCTCGAGTTCGATGCGCATCCCGTGATGGTGTACGCCGACGTCGAGCTGCCGGTCTACCAGCACTTCACCGGCGACCAGCTCGCCGCCAAGGCGCTCTTCAAGTTGAGCGTGGGCTACATGTTCTAGGGCGTTTCCCCGGATTGGGTAGTGGCGCGGTTTGATCGGGAAGACACCCATTGCCCGGCGGTTTGGACGTGGCTTGAGCTTCCAGCCCAGGAGCTCGTGGGATGGGCGGAACGCCCAGTTGCTGGAGGCTTGAGCGAAGCATGGGCCCGGGCCCATGGGCAGGGGAGACGCGGGCTGGAAGCCCGTGCCACGTTCGGCGTCCGATGTAGCGCAGGCGTCCCGCCCGCAATCTCGACGACGGCAGGCGGGACGCCTGCGCTTCTTTTGCGGCATGCCGCTACCCTGGATTGATGTGAGTTGACCGGTTTGGCCGCCAACGTTTTATGGGCAGCATGCCTGATGCCCTGACGGTGAATCTCGGCGAGCGCAGCTATCCGATTCTCTTCGGGGACGACCTGGCGGTGGAGATCCGCACCCGCGCCGCGGCGCTGGCGGCGACCGGGCGCCGGATCGCCGTGCTCACCGACCGCCATGTGGCCGACCGGCAGGGCGCCGCCCTGCGGGCCCTGTTCGGGGATGCGCCGGTCCTCGTCGTCGCGGCCGGGGAGGAGACCAAGTCGCTGGCGGAGCTCGGCCGGGTGCTGGACTTCCTCGCGACCCAGCGGCTGGCGCGCACTGATGCCCTGTTCGTGGCGGGCGGCGGGGTGGTCGGGGACCTGGGGGGCTTCGCCGCAGCCAGCTACCTGCGCGGGATCGATTATTTCCAGGTGCCGACGACACTGCTGGCGATGGTCGACAGCTCGGTGGGCGGCAAGACCGGGATCAATCTGGCGGCGGGCAAGAACCTGGCGGGCGCCTTTCACCAGCCCCGCGGCGTCTTTGTCTCCACCGGATTCCTGAAAACCCTGCCGCCGCGCGAGTTTGCCGCCGGGGTGGCCGAGGTCGTCAAATACGGCCTGCTGGGCGATGCCGCGCTATTCGACGAGCTGGAGCGGGCGCCGCTGACCGGCGGGTCGCCCGGCCTGCCGGCGGTGATCCGGCGCTGCTGTGCGATCAAGGCGCGCCTGGTCGAGGCCGACGAGCGCGAGCTGGCGCCCGAGGGCGGCCGCGCGCTGCTCAACCTGGGCCACACCTTCGGCCACGCCATCGAGCAGAGCGCGGGCTATGGCGCCTACCTGCACGGCGAGGCGGTGGCGATCGGCCTGGTGGCGGCGGCGAATCTGTCGCAGAAGCTGGGGTACTTGTCCCCGGCGGACGCCGCGCGGGTTGGTTCCGTCCTGGCGGCGCACGCGCTGCCCGTGCGCTTGCGGGCCCCCCTGCCCGTCGCCGACCTGCTCGCGGCCATGGCGCGGGACAAGAAGGTCCGGGCCGGCGGCCTGCGCTTCATCGTCCTCCCGGCCCTCGGCGCCGCGGCGGTGCAGGGCGGCATCGCCGCCGCCCTGGTCGAGGAATGCCTGCGGGAGATTGGGGGAGGCAGCTAAAAAGCGGAAAGCGAAAAGCGGGAAACCCGGAAGACTTGGAATCCGCTGTCTAAACCGGATAATATTGCTTAGGGTTTTTCCTTTCAGATTTTCTGTTTCCGCTTTTCGCTTTCCGCTTTCCGCTTTTTATCCCCCATGTCCGCCATCGACGAAGGCATAGTTCGCGAATTCTTCGAGCAAAGCGGATTCTTCGTGCGCCAGGTCCGCAAGTACCAGGTGCAGGCGCGCAAGAAGACGAGCGACGAGGAGATCGACCTGCTGGTCTACAACCCGGGGTGGCAGCGCGGCAGCCGCCGGCCAGATTTCTTCCTCTTTGCCAACGAGTTGCCCTTCATCCACCGCGCCGTCGTCGCGGTCAAACCCTGGCACACCGACGTGTTCAGCCCGGCCATGCTGCGCAGCGCACCGGACAAGATCTTCAGCTTTCTCGAGGAGAACGTCCTCCGCCAGGCCAAGCGGCTCTTCCCGCCCGACCTGGTCGACCCGGGCGACCGCGACATCACCAAGGTGCTGGTCCTGCCCGCGCTGCCGACGGCGGAACCCTTTCGCTCGCAGAGTGTCGAGCTGCTCAAGGAGCGCGGCGTGGACGCGATCATCTCGTTCCGCGCCATGCTCATCGACCTGATCGAAAGCGTGGAGACCAACCGCAGCTATGGAAAAAGCGACATGCTCCAGGTGGTGCGCATCCTCAAGAATTACGACCTGCTCAAGGACCCCCAACTCGACCTCCCGGCGGTGGCCAGCCGCACTGTCCGGCCGAGAGTCCAGGGCCCCCGGCCGGCCGACCAGCCATGATCCATCCCACGGCCATTGTTGAACCCGGCGCGCAGCTCGGCGTCGACTGCGTCATCCACGCCTACGCCATCGTCAAGAAGGGGGCCGTGCTCGGCGACCGGGTGATCGTCCATCCATTTGCCGTGGTCGGGGGGGATTCCCAGGACCTGAAGTTCGATCCCGCCACCGACTCGGGGGTGCGCATCGGGTCGGGCACCTGCATCCGCGAGAGCGTCACGATCAATCGCTCGACCGGCTCGGGCACGTTCACCGAAGTCGGGGAGAACTGCTTGCTGATGGCCTGCAGCCACGTGGCGCACGACTGCGTGGTGGGGCACAACGTCATTGTGGCCAACGCGGTCCTGCTTGCGGGCCACGTGACGGTCGAAGACTACGCGATCCTCGGCGGTGGCGGGGCCTACCATCAGTTCATCCGCGTGGGCCGGGGGGTGATGGTCGGCGGCGGCGCGACCATCACTTATGATCTGGCGCCCTACACCCTGGCGGCGGATCGCAATCTGGTGTGCGGCCTCAACCTGATCGGCCTGCGCCGCCGCGGCGTCAAGCGCGAGGCGATCATGGAGCTGAAGAACGCCTACCGCGCGGTGTACTGGGCGGCGGATAACTACGCCAAGCACGCCGCCAGCGAACTCGCCAGCGGCCGATACCTGACGCCCGAGGCGCGCGGATTCCTGGAGTTTTTCCTCCACAGCAAGCGGGGGTTTGCCCGGGCGCGGAAGGGCGGCGCTGAGGAAGACGAAGCTTGAAACTCGCGCTTACGTGTGGGGACCCGGCGGGGGTGGGGCCGGAGGTGATCGCGGCATGGCTGACGGCGCACCCGGATGAGGCGGGCGACGTGGCGGTCATCGGGCCGGCGCGCTGGCTGGCGGGGCTGCCGCCGGGCGCCGGGAAAATCCCGGTCGGACTCGAGGACTTTGAGGTGCGCCCGGGCTCGCCCGACGGCGACGGGGCGCTGGTGGCCTGGGCTGCGCTGGAGCGGTCCGCGGACGGCTGCCGGTCCGGCGAGTTCGCCGGGGTGGTGACCGGCCCGGTCAGCAAGGAGCGGCTCGCGCGGATCGGCTGGCCCCATCCCGGGCAGACGGAGTTTTTCGCGGCCCGCTGGGGTGGCGAGCCGACGATGGCCTTCTGCGGCGGCCGGCTGCGGGTGGCATTGCTGACCTGGCACGTGCCCTTCCGCACCGTGCCGGACCATCTCACGCCGCACAATATTGCGCGGGCGGTCAGGGCGGCGGCGGAACTCGGGACTATGAAGGTGGAGCGGGTTGTCCCGAACACGCTGATGGACTCAGCGGCCGGCAAGCGTGTTGGGGACAACCCGCTCCACCCGGGTGATGTGCGCATCGCCATATGTGGCCTCAACCCCCACGCCGGCGAGGGCGGGCTGCTCGGCACCGAGGAGCGCGACATCATCGACCCGATCCTCGACGGGCTCCGGCCGCAGTTTCCGGGGCTCTCCCGCGCCCTCCCGGCCGACACGCTTTTCGCGCGCCAGCTGCGCGGCGAGTTCGACGTCGTGCTGGCCCTCTACCACGACCAGGGCCTCGCGCCGCTCAAGGCCGTGGAGTTCGACGAGGCGGTCAACGTGACGCTCGGCCTGCCCCACGTGCGCACCAGCCCCGATCACGGGACCGGTTTCAGCATCGCGGGCCAGGGCCTGGCCAGCCCGCGGAGTTTCGCGAACGCGGTGGCGGTGGCGCAGCGTCTGCTGAAAAAGTAGCGCAGGCGGGACGCCTGCGCCACTTGCAATTCCCGGGTCTTCCCCCTTATTCTGCTTCTCGCATGAGCACCGCCACCGCCACTCCTCCCGTCTCGCCGGCAAACTTGCCGGACGGCGTCCGCGAGGGCGACGAGCGGCTGGTTGCCCTGACGGAGGCGGCCGGGGGCAAGGCGCGGGCCCTCATGGCGCGCGAGCAGCAGGGCGACTACCTGCGCATCGCCATCACGGGCGGCGGCTGCAATGGGCTCAGCTACAAGCTCCGGTTCACGCCCGCGCCCCGGCGCGGCGACATCCTGGTGCGGAGCGCCGGCACGCCGGTGCTGGTGGACCCGAAGACCGCGCTTTATCTCAAGGGCTCGCAGATCGACTACTCCGACCAGCTGCTGGGCGGCGGCTTCAAGTTTTCGAATCCCAATGCCAAGGCGAGCTGCTCCTGCGGCGAGAGTTTCAGTGTTTGACTCCCCCCGGGATTGCGCGATATTTCCGGGCGAACCGAACACCCACCCGCACTTATCTAATTGATGGCCATTCCGTCCTCCTTTGCCGGCAGCAGCAGCGGCAACCGTTCCTATCAGCGTCGAGCCTACGATCCGATTGCGAGCATCCGCCGCAACCACCGCATCAAAGTCCCGCAAGTGCGCGTGATCTCCCCCGAGGGCAAGCAGCTCGGGATCATCGACACCCCCAAGGCCGTCAACCTCGCCCTGGAAGTCGGCCTGGACCTCGTCGAGGTCGCGCCCAATGCCCAGCCGCCCGTCTGCCGCATCATGGATTTTGGCAAGTACGTCTACGAGGAGCACAAGAAGCACTCCCACGCCAAGACGACCGCGAGCAAGATCAAGGAGATCGAGTTCACCGCCCGCATCGAGCAGCACGACTTCTTCACCAAGCTCCGGCATGCCGAGGACTTTCTCGACCACGGCAACAAGGTTAAGCTCAAGCTCAAGTTTCGCGGCCGGGAGATGGCGCATACCGAGATCGGCTTTGACGTGGTCAAGCGCGCGGTGACGGAGCTCGCCGGCATGGGGCATCCCGACACCGATCCCAAGCTGATCGGGCGCAACATCCACGTGATGCTCACCCCGCTGCCCACGAACAAGCGGAAGAGAAAATTTCAGCCGGTGGCCGAGGAGGGCGAGGAGGCGGAGGCCGGCGAGGCGCCCCCGCCCGCCCCGGTGTCGCAGCCTGCGGCCGGCGCCTGAGTCCTTGCTCGCCATGTGGCCGGGGTTCCTTCGTTGCGCCGCCGGCGCCGCCCTGCTGGCCGCCGCCGGCGCGGTGGTGGCGGCGCCGATCCCGAGCGTGCGGCTGGCCGGGACGGATTATGTCAGCCTCGACGCCGCGGCCGCCGCGCTCGGCCTGCGGGCCAGCTCGACCGTGTTCGAGATCAAGTTCTCCCTGGCGGACGCCTCCCATCGCCTCGGGTTTGAGGCGGACCAGCGCGAAGCCTGGGTCGACGGCCTGCGGGTCTTTCTCGGCGCTCCGGCCCTGATGCACGACGGCCGGCCCTTTCTGAGCCGGATCGACGTCGAGCGCCGGATCCTGCCGATGGTCCGCCCGGGCCTGGGAGGGCCGCCCCCGGCGCGTCCGCGCGTCATCGCGCTCGACCCCGGCCACGGCGGCTCGGATCCCGGCATGCAGAACTTCCGCCTGGGGATGATGGAGAAGACCTACACGCTCGACGTCGCGCTGCGCCTGAAGCGGCTGCTCGAGCTCCAGGGCGACCGGGTCGTGATGACGCGCTCCGACGACCGCCAGCTCGGCCCGGACAAGGAGTCCGACCTGAAGGCGCGCGCCGAGATCGCCAATCTCGCCCGCGCCGACCTCTTCATCAGCATCCACTTCAACGCCGTGGCCAACGACACCCGGACCAACGGGAGCGAGGTGTACACCTTCCCGCCGCAGTTCCAGCGCTCCTCCGACTCGTGGTCGCGGCACCAGGACGACAGCGACCGCGAGTTTTCGCCCGTGAACCGGCAGGATGTCTGGAGCGTCGTGCTGGCCCACGCGCTGCATCGCGAGCTCATCTCCCGGCTGCACACCGTGGACCGCGGCGAGAAACTCCGGCACCTGGGCGTCCTGCGCGCCCTGCAGTGCCCGGGGGTGCTGATCGAGTCGGCCTTCCTCTCCAACGATGCCGAGGCCCGGCGGGTGGCCACGCCCGCCTTCCAGCAGGAGATCGCCGCGGCCATGCTGGCGGGCATCAACGACTACGCGGCCGCGCTCGACGCGCTGCGTCCGCCGGCCCCGCCGCATCCATGACGCGGGCCGGATGGTCATTCCTCGGGTTCGCGCTCCTGCTCGCCGTGGGTCCGGCGGCGGCGGCGGGAGCCGAACCCCTCTCGCTGTTTGAAACCCCGCGGGACCGGGCCGCGCCCATCCTCGCTGCGATCGCGGGGGCGCGCCGCGAGGTGGACGTGGAGGTCTATCAATTGACCGACGCGGGTGTGGAAGACGCGCTGGCGGCGGCGTCGGGCCGCCATGTGACCGTGAGGATCATCCTCAACGAACTTTTCCCCGGGCGCGACGGCGACACCCGGAACGGGCACAACGACGCGGCCGCCGCGCGGCTGAGGGCGGCGGGGGCGCAGGTCGAATGGTCCTCCCCGGCATACCACTATACGCACGAGAAGGCGGTCATCGTCGATGCGGGCGGCCCTGGGCAGGAGGTCCTCATCATGACCATGAACCTGGAGCCGGGCTACCTCGGCGAGCCCTCCCCTCTCGGGGAGAGCCTGAATTTCGGCATCGTCGACCGGCAGCCCGACGATGTGGAGCAGGTCCGCGCCATCTTCGAGGCCGACTGGTCCCGGCGCCCCTACCACCTGCCGGCCGGCTCGGACTTGATCGTCAGCCCGCTCAATGCGCGGCGGGTGCTGCTGGCCCAGGTCAACGACGCCCGCCGCAGCATCCATTTCTTCGAGCAGGAGCTCCTCGACCCCGCCCTGGTCGCCGCCCTGATGGCCGCCGCCCGGCGCGGGGTCGAGGTCCGGGGCCTGATCGCCCCGAACATGCACGGCAACCGCGCCTGCGCCCTCGAGGTGGAAGCGGCTGGCGGCCAGGTCCGCGTCCTCGCCCAGCCCTATGAGCACGCCAAGGCCATCATCACCGACGCCGCGGTCGTTTCCGTCGGGTCGATCAACGGCTCGGACAACTCGATGGACCGGAACCGGGAACTCGGGATCATGGCGCGGCAGGGATCGATCGCCGCCCAGATGGAGGCGGCCTTTGCGGAGTTCTGGGCCCGGGGCCGGCCCGTGAACTGATCTTTCATTTGCGCTGCAATTTCGCGCAAACTCATTTTGGCTGCGCGGATGAAATTGCCCAGCCTGTCCGCCCTGATCCCGGCGCTGCTCGCCGCCGCGACCCCGGCCGCCCTCCACGCCTGGGGCGAGCAGGGCCACGACATCGTGAACCAGATTGCGCTGGCCTCGCTGCCGGCCGACTTCCCCGCCTGGATCCATCAACCCGCCAACACGGGCCGGATCGTCTTCCTGGCTGGCGAGCCCGACCGCTGGCGGTCCTCCAAGGACGAGATCATGGAGCACGCCACGACGCCGGACCACCATTTCGACATCGAGGAGATCGCCGACGCGGGCCTCGACCTGGACGCCATCTCGGAGTACCGCTATGAATTCGCCGTGCAGTTTGCCGCGGCGCGGGCGGCCCACGAGGCCAGTTTCCGGCCGATCGACCCGAAGTACAACGCCGACCAAACCGGGCGATTTCCCGGTTTCCTGCCGTGGGCGATCGTGGAGGATTACGGCAAGCTGCGGATTTCCTTCTCCATCCTCAAGACCTACGAGAAATACGGCACGGCGGAGGAGGTGGCCAACGCCCGGGCCGACGTGGTCGATCTCATGGGGCTGATGGGCCACTTTGTGGGCGACGGCAGCCAGCCCCTTCATGTGTCCAAGTATTTCTACGGCTGGACCGGTCCGAACCCGCAAGGCTTTGTGAACCGCGGCGGGTGGCATGCCTGGATCGACAGCGGCTTCATCGCGAAGGCGGGCATCACCTTCGCGGAGTTCCAGCCCCGGGTGCAACCGGCCGTGCCGGTGTCCGTGGCGCCCCGGCCGGACGGGCGCGACCCGGTGTTCGCGGCGGTGCTGGACTATCTGGCGGCGACGAACCAGCAGGTGGTCCCGCTGTACCAGTTGGAGAAGGACGGGCCCCTGCGGATGAACGGCCCGCCGACTGCGGAGGGCCGGGCCTTCATTGACGCCGACCTCCTGCGCGCGGGTGAGATGCTGGGTTCGCTCTGGCTCACCGCCTGGCGCCAGGCCGGGCCCGACTATTACCTCAGATCCGACCTGGTCCGGCGCAACGCCGCCGCGCACGCGACGGTGCAGCCGATGCCTTAAAGGTAGAAGGCGCGTCCCTGATGCGCTGGATCGACGTGGCACGGGCTTCTGGCCCGTGTAGGCGATGACATGGGCTGGAAGCCCATGCCACGGATGAGGGACGCGGCGGGACGCCCGCGCTACCTCGAACTCGGACGCGGCACCCCCTCAGGGCGAAGGCACGATCCGCCAGTTGTTCAGCGGCTCGGTCGGGATCTGGTGATGCTGCTCCACCCAGTCGATGATCACGTTGCGGATCTCCTCGCTGGAGGTGCTCACGACCGGGGCGCCCTTCAGCGTCGGGAAGCCGCCGCCCCCATTGTATCGGTAGTTGGTGATCACCACCCGCAGCTTGCGGTTGGGATCCAGGGGCGCCCCGTGGAATTGCAGGTCGCGGATCCGGTGGCCGGCCGGCTGGGTGAGGTCGATCACGTAGTCCACCCCGATCGCGGTATCGAAGGTGTACGGCCACGTAGCGTATCCCATCCACCCGGCCTTGCCGGGCACGTAGGGCTTCTGGTATTGCGCCGCATGCTCCAGCGCGGCCTTGAGTTCCGCCCCGGTGATCTCGATCACGACCGGGTAATTGTCGTAGATGTAGACTCCGGCGATGTCGCGGACGCTGACCGGCCCCTGGGGGATCCGGGCATCCATGCTGAGGGGCGCCGCCATCGCCACGTCGGCGTGGCCGAATTCCAGCATCGCGCGCTCGACGAGGTCCATGATGGCGGTGTCGTGCCGCAGGGCGCCTTCGAGGTCCAGCGCCTTGGCGCTTTCGCCGACCTTGCGCTGCAGCCACGCCAGGGTGGCCTCGTGGGGGCCGGCGGCGAGCCGCAGCACGGCGGGATCGGCGTCGACGCTCTTGGTGACCGGGATCGTCGCCGCCTGCTTGGCCCAGACGGTCCACGGGCCGCCCGGGGATCGCTTCAGGTAGAGGTCGGCCCGCGCGAGATAGTAGCCCCAATAGTCGGCCTGGGTCAGCAGCACCCCGTTGATCGTCAGCGAGGGGATGTTGAGGTGGGTGTGTCCCATGAGGATCAGGTCGACCCCGGGAACCTCCTCGGCGATGGCCATGGCCTGATTTTCGTGGGGGAGCTGGATCAGCGGCTGGTTGGTGCCCAGGTCCCGCTCCAATCCCATGTGCATTGCGATCACCACGACGTCGGCGTGCTCGCGCGTCCGGAGGACGGCCACCCACTTCTTCGCCTCGGTCAGCGGCGAGCGAAATTCCAGCCCGGCGAAATCCGCGGGATCGTCCCAGTAGGGGATATCCGGAGTCGTCAGCCCGAGCACTCCGACCCGAACCCCGTTCACGTCCTTCACGATATAGGGCTGGAAGGCATTTACGTCCGTGCCGGCCAGGTAGGTGTTGGCGGAGAGCCAGGGGAAGGATGCCTCCGCATGCGCTTTTTTCTGTACCGCCGGGCCGTAATTGTAGTCGTGATTGCCCACCGTCATCGCGTCGTAGTGCAGATAATTCATCGCCAGCATCATCGGGTCCGGCGGGGCGTTATCGACCCGGTTGTGGTAATACTCCAGGGGCGAACCCTGGATGGTGTCGCCGCTGTCGAGGAGCAGGAGATGGGGCGCCCCCAGCCGGGCGTTGGCGATCAGGGTCGCGACCTTGGCCAGCCCCAACTGGGCGGGGCGGTTGGTGTAATAGTCCATCGGGAAGATGTGCCCGTGGAGGTCGGTAGTTCCCAGGACAGTCACGTGGGTGTACTCGGTGCCGGCGGCGCCGGGGTCCGCCCGCCCGGCCGGCGATATGATAAGAGCGAGGAGGAGTCCGGTCCGGAAGCGTGGTGATGTCATGGAAGTAATTCCCGGAAAAATGCAGGGAATGCGGGCTGCGTCACTATGATAAGTGAAGATTTGGCGACGATGAATGAAAATTCATTATTGAAGCTTGACTGAGACTCTTGGCACGCTTCACGCTACGAGCAGTAAGGATTACACACTAGATTACAGCCTCGGCGGTCCGCCGGGTTTCAGGTAGCACTTAACACACACTAAACTTATGCGTACGAACATGCTTAGGTGGCTTGCCACCGGGGTATTGACCCTGCTCTTGGGTATTGCAACGACGACGTCCTATGGACAGGGCGTCACCACTTCCGGCCTGGCCGGATTTGTTACAGATAAGGACGGAAAGCCGGTTGGCGGAGCCACCGTGACCGCGATCGCGGTTTCAAGCGGCACCCGCGCCGTCGCCACCACCCGCAGCAATGGTGAGTACAATATCACCGGTCTGCAGCCCGGCGGTCCCTATACTCTCACGGTAGCCTCGCCGAATTACGGGGCCGAGAGCAAGACGGACATCTATCTCGATATCGGCGCCACCGGCACCCAGAGCTTCACCGTCTCCTCCGAGGTGATCAAGCTCGCCGCGGTTACGGTGGGCGCGACCCGCGACACCACGTTTGACGCCAGCGCCATGGGCACGGCGACGGTCATCACCGCCCAGCAGGTCGAGAAGATCGAGACGGTCCGCCGCGATGTGCAGGACATTGAAAATCTCGATCCCCGCACCTCCCTGATGCAGGTGAGCCCGAGCGACTCGCAATACACCCTGGCGATCTCAGGGCAGAATCCCCGGGAAAACGCCTTCCTGGTCGACGGCGTGTCGGCGGCCGACAACTTCGGCCTGAACTCCAACGGCTACGCGGGATTCCGCAACCCGGTGCCCCCGGACTGGATTTCGTCCCTGAGCCTGGAGCTGAACCCCTACGATCTGACCTTCAGCGGGTTTGAGGGTGGCGTGCTCGATGTGACCCTCAAGTCGGGCACCAACGATTTCCACGGTTCGGCCTATGAGATCTACACCGGCACGAACTTCCGCGGCCCGGATCCGGTTCCCGGCTTCCTCGGCAAGCACGAGCCCGTGAACGAGCACACCACCGGGTTCACCCTGGGCGGGCCGCTCATCAAGAACAAACTCTTCTTCTTCGTCGGCTACGACGCTTTCCGCGAAATCGCCTCCTCCCCGGCCCAGCTCTTCAACCCGGCGGACACCGCCAGCGACGCCACGGTGATCAATAACATCGAGGCCAAGTCCGTGGCCCTCGGCTATCAGCCCGGGCAGCTGAGCAGCGCCGCCCACCTCTGGGAGCAGAACTTCGTGGCCAAGATCGACTGGAACATCTCGGACGCGCAGAAATTCGAGCTGACCTTCCGGCACACCGATGGCGAGGCCCCGGTCTTCTACAATTACACCAGTTCCACGGAAACCTCGCTGACCAACTCCTTCTACAACACCCACCGCACCGACCAGTCGATCACTGCCAAGCTGAACAGCGACTGGAGCTCGGCCATCCCCAATTTCCACACGGAAATTGAGGCCACGTACAAGCGGTATAACGGCACCGCGAGCCTGGCCGGCTCGGACTTCCCGGCCGTCACGATCGACAATGTGCAGGGATCCAGCACCCCGACGATCGGCAACACCACCGTATTGCCGAACGGCGCCCTCTTCCTCGGCACCTACTACGCCTATCAGCTGAACAACATCTACACTTGGGAACAGGAGGAGCACGCCTACGGCGAGTATTCGATCGGAAACCACACCTTCAAGTTCGGCGGCCAGGCCGACCGCACGGGCTATACCGACACCTTCATTCCCAATTATCTCGGGAGCTACACCTTCAGCAACGTCAACGACTTCCTGAACGGCCAGCCCACCGGCGTCACCCTGGAGGCTCCGGCCCCGGGCTACACGCTCGGCGAGGACGTCTCCCATTACTACCTCCTGGACATAACGCCCCTGATCCAGGACACCTGGCGTCCCAACTCCGCCCTGACCATCCTTGCCGGTCTGCGCATGGACTATCCCTATGAGCCCGCCAAGCCGCAGGTTAACCCGATCTTCGTCGCGGCCCAGGGTTTTTCGAATAGCAGCACGATGAGCGGCAACTATACGATCGGACCGCGCATCGGCTTCAACTACGACTTCCCGACCGCCCTCAAGACCCAGCTGCGCGGTGGCGCCGGCTTGTTCCTGGGGCAGAACCCGGTGGTTTGGGTGGAAAACTCGTTCAACAACGCGGGTCAGGTCACCACCTACTCGATCAGCAACAGCTCGACCCCGATCGCTGGCTACACCTTCACGGGTAACCAGGCGACCCAGCCGCTGCCCCCGGTGGCGGCGACCAAGCCGACGCCGAGCTTCGACTATACGGATCCCAACTTCCACTGGCCGGCCAACTGGAAGGAAAATCTGGCGATCGATCACGATCTCGGGTTCTGGCACCTGGTCCTGACGGCCGAAGCCGACTTCTCCCAGGTGCAGAAGGACGTCTTCTACCAGCAGACCAACTACAAGCTCGGGCCGAACACCGTGCCCACGTACATGCCCGACGGCGCCCTCCGCTACGCGGGTGTCATCACGCCGGGGAATATCGGCAGCCAGTACTTCATCCCGACCTACACCACGGGCAATTATTACGTGACGGCCACCAGCACCTCGTCCGCGACGCTGCAGGCCAACACCACGGAAGGGCCGGTCTATGATCTGACCAATACCGACAAGGGCGGAACCGAGCAGTACACCCTGGAAATCCGACGCCCCTTGACGGACAACTGGTCCTTCTCCATGGCCTACACCCACACGTTCGCGACCCAGGTCGATCCGCTGCCGTCCTCGGTGGCCTCGTCGAACTTCGGCGACGATGTGTTCCTGAATCCGAACGACAATCACAACTACCGGTCGCAATACGAGGTGCCGAACAAGGGCGTGCTCACGGGCACCCGCGAGTTCCACTTCTTCCCGTACTCGAACTCGACCACGGCGATTTCGGCGCAGTTCATCGCCCAGACCGGCCAGGCCTTCAGCTATGTGTTCAAGGGCGATGCTGACGGCAGCGGCATCACCGGCCAGCAGTTGTTCTATGTGCCGACCGGCCCGAGCGATCCGCTTGTGACCTGGGCGAGCCCGACGGAAGAGACGGCGTTCTTCCAGTACCTGGCGACCAATCCGGACCTGGCCCGCTGGGCCGGCAAGGTGGCGTCCCGCAACAGCTCCTATTCCCAATGGCAGCGGACGCTCAACCTGCACATCGAACAGGAAATTCCGATCGCCGGTTCGGCGCATCTGACGCTCTTCGCCGACTGCTTCAACTTCGCGAACCTGCTCAACAAGAACTGGGGCGTGGTGACGGACTACACCAACTCGTTCGAGGTGCAGACCATCGCCGGGACCGGCTACAATCCGACCGCCAACGGCGGCAAGGGCCAGTACATCTATACGTTCAACGCGGGCACGTTTGGCCTGCCGACCACGTACTCGGATATGTCCCGCTGGAATGTGCAGGTCGGAGCGCGGCTGGAATTCTAAGCGCCCCGCTTGCGGATTGATTTGATCCGGGCGGCCGTTCCGAATTGCGGAACGGCCGCCCTTTTTTTTACGGGCCTTGGATGGTATTTGTGCTAGGGATTTTCTGTGAACGCACCCGACGGACCAGCGCAAGGCCGCGTCTACCTTAGGGCGGCCATCATTGGCTTGGCGGCGCTGGCGGCGTATAGCGGCAGCTTTGGGGGACCGTTCCTCTTCGACGACATCGGGTCGATCCCGGAAAACCCGACCATCCGGCACCTCTGGCCGCTCTGGTCCGCGCTGTCCCCCCCCGCCGGGGGACTGACGGTCAGCGGCCGGCCCGTGCTCAATCTTTCCTTCGCGCTCAACTATGCCTTCGGGGGCCTGAACGTATGGGGCTATCACGCGGGCAATCTGCTGATCCATATCCTGGCCGGCCTGACGCTCTTCGGCATCCTGCGCCGGACGCTGGCAATGAGCAGTGACACCAGCTCCGAACGTGGCATGGGCTTCCAGCCCAGGTTAGCCGATGAACATGGGCTTCCAGCCCATGCCACTTTTCTTGCCTTCGCCGTCGCGCTGATCTGGACCGTGCACCCGCTTCAGACCGAGTCGGTCACCCTGGTCGTCCAGCGCGCCGAGTCGCTGATGGGGCTGTTTTATCTGCTGACGCTGTATTGTGCGATACGTGCAATGAAGGTAGACGAGGCGTTCCGCCTCGTTCGTGGAGGGACGAGGCAGGATGCCTCGTCTACCTTCAAGGCACCCGGGCCACGGACTTGGTGCGTTTTGTCCGTCGTGGCTTGTTTCCTGGGCGCGGCAACCAAGGAGGTGATGGTGACGGCGCCGATCGTGGTCCTGCTCTACGATCGGACCTTCGTCAGCGGCACGTTTCGGGAGGCGTGGCGGAGGAGGCGGGGGCTATATGCGGGCCTAGCCTCGTCCTGGGTCGTCCTGGGCTGCCTGGTCGCCCGTTCGGGTGGTCGCGCCGGTACGGCGGGGTTCGATGCGGGGGTGGCCTGGTGGGCCTACGCGCTGACCCAATTCCGGGCGATCGCCCATTACCTGCGTCTGGCGATCTGGCCCCATCCCCTGGCCTCCGACTACGGGCGGATGCTGGGCGGCCCGGTTTTGCAGGTGCTGGGCGATGCGGTGATCGTGCTTGGACTGCTGGGGGTGACGGGGAGGATGATTTGCCGGCGGGTGCCGAAGGCTGAAGACGGTTCCCTCCTTCGTCCCGCTTCGCGGTACATCGGCGGGCGGGGCCTCGGTTTCGCGGGGGCTTGCTTCTTTCTCATACTCGCCCCGACCTCGAGCGTCGTTCCGATCGCCACCGAGATCATCGCCGAACACCGCATGTACCTGCCTCTGGCGGCGGTGTTGGCGGTGATTGTAGTGGGTGGGTATTCGCTGCTCTAGCGTTGCTGCCGAAGTGCTCTGGAACGCAGACGCGGCGGCCCGCCGCGTCCCGCTGATGAAACGCGGCGGGCCGCCGCGTCTGCGTTCATACCTCTGTTTGCGGTGGTGGCCGTCGCTTTCTGCTGCCTGACCTACCGGCGCAACGTGGTCTACCGCAGCAATCTGGCGTTCTGGGCCGATGCCGCGCTCAAGGTCCCGGACAACCCCGGGGCGCACAATAACCTGGGCAATACGCTGGCCGAGCGCGGCTTCCTGGACGCCGCGATGGACGAATACCACACCGCCCTGCGGCTCGACCCGATCTATGCGGACGCCCACGCCGATCTCGGCAATGCCCTGGTGAAGAAGGGCCGTTACGCCGAGGCGATCAGCCACTACCTGCTGGCGCTGCGCTTTCGGCCGGTGGATCCCGCCGTACATTACGGCCTTGGCCTCGCGCTGATGCGTTCCGGCCGGCGGGACGAGGCGCGGGCGGAGTTTGAGCAGACGGTGCGCCTGAAACCCGACAACCCCGACGCGTGGTCGAATCTGGCGGAGCTGCTCGTGTCCACGGGGCGCTGGGACGGCGCGGCGGACGCCTATGCCGAGGCGATCCGGCTGCGCCCGGACAATGCGGATACGCGGGTCAATTACGGCAATGTCCTGGCCCAGTTGGGCCGCCGGCCGGAGGCGGTGACGGAGTACCAGTCGGCGCTGGTCCTCCAGCCCGCCGCGGCCGATGTGCACAACAATCTCGGCAGCCTGCTGGCGGAAAGCGGCCGGTTTGACGAGGCGAAGGTCCAATTTGAGGCCGCGCTCCGGCTCAGGCCTGACTATCAGGCTGCGCGCGACAACCTCGGGCGCGTGATCGAGCTGGAAAGAGGAGGAGGCGGCCCTTGAACCCGCAATGTGAACAGGAAGGCCGGGAAGATCGGGAAGTCCCCCCGCTCCGGCCTTCCCGAGCTTCCTGTGCAAAATCTGGCGTCCTGGGCGCCGCCGTGATCGTCCTGGCGACGACCTGGGTCTACTGGCCCGCGTTCCGGGGGAGCTGGCTCTGGGACGATGGGTTGGAGATCGGGCAGAACGCCCTGGTTCGCGCCCCGGGGGGATGGTGGAAGCCGTGGGTCGATCGTTCGTCCATGGATTATTTCCCCCTCAAGAGCACCCTGCAGTGGGTACAGTGGCACCTCTGGGGGGACAACGTCCTGGGCTACCACCTGACGAACGTCGCCCTGCACGCGCTCAGCGCGCTTTTGCTGTGGCATGTACTGGGAAAATTGGGAGTGCGCGTTGCCTTCCTGGGCGGACTCCTCTTCGCCGTCCACCCCCTGGCGGTCGAGTCGGTCGCCTGGATTTCGGAATTTAAGAACACGCTATCGCTGCCGTTCCTGCTGCTGGCAATGCTCGCTTGGATGGATTGGGAACGTAGACGCGGCATTCTGCCGCGTCCCGATGGAGGCAACGAGGCGGAACGCCTCGTCTACGTTCAAGGCAAGTCGATCGAAAGTAGCGCAGGCGTCCCGCCTGCCGTCGTTGAAATTGCAGGCGGGACGCCTGCGCTACTTTCATACATCCTTTCGCTCGTTTGTTTTCTGGCCGCCATGCTCGCCAAGAGCTCCGTCGTCATGTTCCCCGTCATCCTGCTGCTCTACGCCTGGTGGCGGCGCGGGCGGGTGGGGCGGCGGGATTTGATGGCGGCGGCGCCCTTCTTCCTGGTCTCGCTCGCCCTGGGCTCGGCCACAATCTGGTTCCAGTCCCACCGGGCGATCGGGCTCGCCGGGACCCCGGAGAGCTTCGCCGCGCGGCTGGCCCAGGCGGGGGGAAGCATCCTGCTCTATTTCCGGGACGGCGTCTTTCCCTTCCACTTGGCGCCGATCTACCCCCGCTGGCTCGTCGGCCC
>Ga0302319_10008049_pt1 | contig 20610 bp, 16 predicted proteins | sample Bog_T0_2_FD_203319 | JGI IMG/M metagenome (GOLD analysis project Ga0302319, IMG submission 203319) | Peat permafrost microbial communities from Stordalen Mire near Abisko, Sweden - Bog_T0_2 | ecosystem: Environmental > Terrestrial > Soil > Wetlands > Peat | place: Sweden: Abisko, Stordalen Mire... | reverse complement strand
TCGATTCAACCGGCGCCGGATGCGGATGCGGATGCGGACTCGCCCGCGAGCGTCTGCCACGCCGCGCTGGAGCAGGCGCTCGTACCGCGCCTCGACGCGAGCACGTCGCACATGGCGCAGTTCCTCGACCAGCAGCTCAATCTGCTGGCGCACAATCCTACCCAAACGCCCGAGGTACTTTACGCGAAAATCCAAGCCGAGGTGCAAGCGCCTACCTCGCCGCCGGCGGTCCGGGGCGAAGCTCCCATGCCGGCCGACACGTTGCCCGCTCCGAAAGCCAATGCCTCGTCGCAGTTGCGGGGGCTCTAGCGCGCTTAACTTTGCCCCGGGGCGCCGACTTCGGGAAAGAGATGCGTGACGGTCTTGATGAACGTGCTCAAGCCAACCGGCTTGGGCAGGTAGGCCGTGACGCCGAGCCGGTTGCACTCCGCCACGTCGCGCGGATCGAGCGAGCCGGTCATCACGATCACCGGGACGGAGCGAAGGCGCTCATCCTGCCGGATTTTTTCCAGCAATTGGACGCCGCTCATGCCCGGCAACTTCAAGTCGAGGAAGACGGCCAGTGGCGTGGATGAACGCTGCAGGTAGTCGAACGCATCCTGCCCGTTGCCGATCACAGTCACGCAGTCCTCGAAGTGCGCGCGCGCCAGTTGCCGCGTCAGCAGGAAGCTGTCGTCCGCGTTGTCCTCGACCACAAGAATCGGGGTCTTGCATCGTGAGTCGATCATCGTTTTGTCCCGATCGGGAGCGGAGGCCTTAACCATTCTGCGACTCCGCGGAACGACGGCTCCGGGTCCAACCGATAAAAAGGCCCACGGCCAGCGCGATCCCGACGCAGGCCATCGGATGCTCACGGACGAGCTCGCGCCCGGTGCGCACATAATCAAAAGCCTTACCCTTCGCCCGGGACAAGTGGCTCCGTCCTTCGGACTGGAGATGGTCGGCGAGGTCCACCAGCTGGCCTCCCACCTTGTTGGCGTGGGTCACGGCACTGGTGCTGAAATCGTTAACCGCGTCCGTGGCCGATTGGCGCAAACGCGAGACATCTTTTTGGGTGGCTGGGAACAGTGGAGTCAGAATTCCATTTCGCATAGTAACTCATGACGGCACTCGTTATGCCATGTTTTGGGGAATAGTTAACCTTCTGGGGGCACGCAAGATACATTTACGGGACGCTGGTTGCAGACGCCCGGAAATCGGCAAACTGCAAGGATGCCCGCCGGGTGGCTTGCACTATTCCAGTCAGGCTTTGATCAAAGACCGGCGATGCGCTCGCCGTCATTCGGCGACGACAGCTTTTCGCCGTGATAGTGATGGCCGCGCGGGGTGCGCTCCGCGGTCGGCAGCGGATTCCACGGGCACCAGAAAGCCCATCGGCCCATCAGCTTCATGATGCCGGGCACGAGCAGCAGGCGGATGATGGTCGCGTCGAGCAAGACGGCGAAAGAAAGGCCGATGCCGAGTTGCTCGATTTCCACCACGTCGCCGAACGCGAAAGATAGGAACACCGCGACCATGATGAACGCGGCGGAGGTGATGATCCCGGCCACGCGCAGCAAACCCTCCTGAACCGCGAGGTCCATGTTATGATTATCGAGCCAGCTTTCGCGCACAGCGCTAAGAATGAAAACCTCGTAGTCCATCGAGAGCCCGAAAAGCGCGCAGAAGCAGATGACCAGCACGACCGTGTTGAGGCCGTCTGTTTGAAACAAGTGCACGGTTGCAGCGCCCCAGCCGTATTGGAAGCAGACGACTTGGAAGCCGAATGCCGCCATCACGCAGAGCAAATTCAGCACGATGGCCTTGAGCGAGACGATCACCGACTTCATGAACCACGTCAGCAGGAAGAAGGTGCTCACGAGCGTCGCCAACACGACCCAGACCGAGGAGTGCTTGATGACCTCGTCTGCCGTGTGCGTGACGGAAGGCAAGCCGCCGAGATAGTAGCGCGGCCCCGTTGGAGCGGCCTTTTCCGTGTCCTTCAACACGGCGGTAATCTGGTCGAGCCAATCGCGTGCCTTCTCTGACTCCGGATCATTGCGGCTCAGCAGCAGGATCACGCTTTGCGTGGGATCGTTTGCGCTGGTGAGCAAGCCCATGCGGGTTTGCTGCAGGCGGCGCGGACCGGAATTATCGGTCACAGTGAGGATTTTCTCCGTATTCGGGAGGGCGCTGAGCGCTTTCACCAGCGCCGTCTCGGAATCCAAACCTCCGCCGGTTATCCAGTCAGCGCTTGGATGCTGCACGAGGACGATGGCCGGCATCATCCAACCCGAACCGAGATTTTCCGAGAGACTCTGGTACCCTAATCGCGACTCGGAACCGAGCGGGATATTTTTTGCCTCGACGGACGCGATCTTCAGGCCGACGAACGGCATGGCCAGCAAAGCGAGCAGCAGCAATCCAAAGCCGACGCATAGCTTCGAACGGCAGACCACGAAGCGGCCCCATCGCTCGAAGAAACGCGGTCCCAGGCGCAGACGAGTCAACGGTGCCAGCAGCCCGCTGCCCCATTCAAGGCCCGATCCGACGAGGAAAATCGTCGCCGGGAGCAGCGTCAACGTGGCCAACGAGACGCAGGCCACGACCAGCATGCCGCCGACAGCGATCGAGGTGAAGAATTCGAGCGGGATAAAGAGCAGCATGAGGAAGCCGCTCATCACAAGCACGGCCGAGGCCAGGACCGTCTTGCCTGCGGTCTGTCGCGCCAGCAGCAGCGCTTCCTGCGTGGTGAGATGGTTCGCACGCTCGCGCCGGTAGCGGGCGAGGTAAATAAGGCAGTAATCGATGCCTACGCCTAGGCCGATCATGGTCACGAGATTGGGCACAAAGAAGGTGATGCCCATCGGGTGCAGCCACGGCAGCCACGCATGCGGCGTGGCGAGGAAACAGAGGATTCCCAGCGTGATGATGACGCCCAGCGTGGCGACTACGACAGGAATCAAAGCGGCCAGCGGCGACCGGAAAACGATGAGCAGGATGATGAACGCCACTGGCAGCGCAATGAGCTCGCCCGAGCGGAGCGATGCAGTGGAGGCGAGGTTGAGGTCGAGGAACAGAGCCGGGCCGCCGGTGACCCAAGGCCGTGTCCCGCCGGGAAAGGAGAGCTTGGCCACGTCGGCCCGCAGCGACGGCACCGCATCCTGCGCACCGCCGTACGTCTTGGCATTGACCGCGATGAACGCGGCGTGCCAGTCGGGCCGCGGCCAGTTCTCAACCATCTTCTGGCCGTCAGTGACGTCGGTGACATTGGCGTCGCCGCGAAGCGAGTCGAGCAGGTTGCTCCACGCCGTGCCGGCCTCGTCCGGCGACACGCCCTTCGAGTCCCAGACAATGGCCGTCGGGAATGCGAGCGCAGTGGAGAAATTTTTGACCAGGTTGATGCGCACCGTTTCCGAAGGCGTACCCTTCATCCCGCTCAGCGTGCTTTGAATGCGGCTGGTGAAATCAAGGGCCAGCGGCACGAAGATCGCGACGACGATGACCCAGAGCAGGAGCGAAGTCCACGCATGATGGCGCGAGTACAGCCGCCGCACCGGCAGCGACAGCCCACCAGGGAGCGGAACATGTCCGTTCACTGCCACTTCGGGACCAGCGTGTCGCGTATCCATGACGGGCTGGTCAGATCTTATTTTCGAATCCAATTTCCGTTTTCTTTCTGTATCCACTCTCCCGGAAAGGCACGATCATGCCATAGCTGAGCATAGTCCCGCTCCACCAATTCCAAAGGTTTATTTTGGACTTGGGCGTTGGCCAGGTAAAGGAAGGAGCGGTCTGCGTTCTCGGCTTTCACGACGCTGTCGGCATATTCCAGGTACTTCGGGTCGGCTGGTTTGCGAATGATATCGAGGTAGCCGTCGCGGTCTTCGCCGACGACACCGTCATTCTTGAGCTGCTGGATTTCGCCCGACCGCTGGCGGCGATTGGCGGCAATCTCCAGGCTCGATTGCTCGTCCTTGGCCTTGGTCGGTGAGGTCTTCTCGTAAACATCGAGCCGAACCGCGATGTCGGCCTTGAGCGGCTGGGGCGTGGCGATGTTGATGGTGGGCGCGCATCCGTCGAGGCACAAGATGCCGATGATTCCTGCCACTAGCGCGGCCCTAGATAAGCGGGGATGTCTCGGAAGCAAATTCACAATAACGGGCCGACCAGCGCCGAAACCACCCGTGGATTGTTAGCCATCTTGACGGCACATGGCAACCTTGGATCACATCAGTGAGACAGCACTCCGGCGTGGACAGCCATGCACCCGATGACTACAATTTTCGCTGAGTCTAGTTTTCCCCCCATTACCATGCCGCTCACGGGTGATCTTGCCGACTTTCCCCTGCCCGAGGTCCTGCTGCTCATTGGCAGCCGGATCGGCCGTCTTCGTCTCTTCGACGCGCCGGAATTTCACCCGATGGAGATCGACCTGGCGGAGGGTTTCGCCCACGGCTTGCACATCGACACGACGATGCTCTTCGAGCCGCAGCAGATCGTGGCCGAGCTGAGCTACGCCATCGAGACCGGCAATGGCCGGTTCGAGTTCACCTGCCAGCCGATCGTCTCGGTGCCGCGCGACCAGCCCATCGCCATCAACGAACTGGTGATGCAGCTTGTCCTGCGCGTGGATGAGAAGCTGGCCAAGCACCATGCCGTGCTGGCGCCGGAGCTCTTCTACGTCCTGGTCGCGCCCCTGCCCGCCTCGGAGCTCACGACCGACCTCAAGCTGTTCTTTCTGCAAAGCCGCCAGCTTCTTTCCGGCGGCGTGCGCTCGCAGGATCTCGCGGAGTATCTCGGCATCGAAGACGAGGTCACGCGCCTGCATCTCTACCACCTGCATCAACTCGGCATGGTGCGGCTGGTCGAGACCACGGACGTGGAAGAGCTGCGCGAGACGATGATCGAGCAGGAAATCAGCGACAAGCGCGAGGACTACGAGCTCGCCGCAGAGGCCTCCGACATCATCCGCCGTTCGGGGCGTTTGCTCCGCTTGCCGAAGGCGAAGTAACGTCCGCCGGTGTGTTGGCGGAAAGGGTGAAGGGGTGCAGCACGACCTCGAATTTGCGGGAGCCGCGCGGGCCGTTGAGCCACAACTCACTCGCACCCCCTTGCGGCGAATAGTGAAGCGTGAGCTTGCCAGCGTCGTACGGATACGTGTCGAAGGAATCGATCGCGAGCTTGATCGCCTGGCGTTCAAAACCGATCATGCTGGGCGGCAGGTGATCGAGCAGTTCTTCCATCGACTTGATCTTAAGCACGCCCGGATTGGGCAATTGCATCAAGCCGTGGCAGTCGAGAATTTCCGTGGCCTTGCCCTGAACGGCGATGTTGCCGTCGAGTTCGCCGGTCAGGTCGCAGTACTGCCCGGCGAGCTTCTGTGCGATCGGCTGGCAATTCACGTTTTGCGCGAAGAAGTCGGCGTTCCAGGTGAAGCCCTTGGTATAATAGAACTCGAAGTTGCCCGCGAGCTGGCCGCCCTCGCACCCGCCGGTTAGGCGGCCGTAGATGCCGTTGGGATCGAAGGTGATCGATGGCGAGACGTTTGTCGCGGCGATGTTGTTCCAGGAAATCGAGTCGATTTGCAGAGTCGTGTTGACGTTGTTGGCCTGGGTGTTCGTTGGCGGCCAATTAAAGAGCAGCTTCCCCCTGAGGTTGTTGATCCGGATTTTGTACTCAGGATAATCCTGCGTCAGGTTGGCGATGTTGACCGAGCTCTTCACGCTCATCTTGTCGAGCTGGTCGAGCCGGATGTCATCGACCTTCGTATTGATGAAGAAGGGAAAGTGGACCACGGGCTCGCCGAAGACGTTCACCGCCAGCCGACCGTAATCAACCTTGAACTCGCCCACATACCAAGGGGCCTCGACGCCTTCGCTCGGTTTTGGCTTGGTCGACTTAAGCTGATCGGTGAGCCAGAAGAGGTCCTGGCCCAGGAACATGATCGGGTGAATCATGTCGATGCGCCGGATGTGATGGTGCCAGATCTCGGTGTAGGTGAACGTCACCTGCGTCAGCGGAAAACCGAAGACCGTTGAGAGCGGGTCGAACGGCGAAGTGATGTTGACCGAGCTGATTTCCACGGTGTGCGGCTGCGACATTTCCGGGCTGGAATCCGGCTTGCCCAAACGGAGGCCGGTGAGGACGACTGGATGCCGCACGCCCAGGCCGATGGGAATCGACACGTCCTCGATGACATTGTTGAGCAAGATCGTGGCGCGATTGATCTCAAGCCGGCCGATGATCCAATCGAGGCCGCCGTTGGTATAGCCCGTGATAATCGAAACCGTCTTGTCGAACAACCAACTGGCCAAGTTGTGCTGTTCGGCTTGGACCGGCGCCTTGCGCTCGAGGACGGCGGTCAGTTCCCGCATGTAAAGCTGTGCGCCGGAAACCTCGACTTTCGCGAGATGATGCCGCATCAGGCGAAACGGGCTGGCCGTGACAACGATCGAGTTGGCGTAGAAGAAATCGCCGATCTTCACATACTCGACCTTGAGCGTGCGGCGATTGACCCATTGCGCCGCGCCGGCGCTGCCGGGATAGGGCAACTGGGCCAGCATGCGATTGACCATCTTCAGGGGCTGGAGGCGTATCTCCATGAAAACGCCGGTGAACCACATCGCGAGCACGATGAGGATGCCGAGCGAATAGACCCGCACGCGGTGCCAGTTGCACTTGCGCTGGACGGCCTTCGCTTTCGCGGCGGCGTCCGGCGTGGGTGCGGCAGCTTCCGGCAGGGAAGCGGGCGTTTCCGGCGTTGGGGTGGGTTCGCTCATGCCGTGCTTATTAGAGAGACTTCACGCCGGGGCCGCAAGCCGGGGGGTTGTGGTCCATGAGCCGCGAAAAAAATAAGCGTGTCAGGCGTGTGAGGCGTGTCAGGCGTATGGGCCGTGGAAAAAAGGGGGCAAAAGCGTGTGGGATTCGATAAAGCCGGACAATAAGGGTGAAGTCATCGACGGACATGATCGCACGAATTGGCCAGAGGGTGGTAGTCCTGCAAAGACAGCAGCACCAGCCGAGCCTATTATTTTTGGCTACGCAGGCTTTTTTGCAATTCCCGGGCTAGATGCGCTTGAACATGGCCAGCGTCTTGAGGCGCTGCTCGGCGTGGTCGACGATCGGCTTGGGGTAGGCTCGCGTGTCGACCTCGGGCACGTGGCGGTGGATGTACCTGCCCTCGGGATCGAACTTGGCCGCCTGCGCCGTGGGGTTGAAGATGCGGAACCACGGCTGGGCGTCGGTGCCCGTGCCGGCGCTCCATTGCCAGCCGCCGTTGTTGCTGGCGAGGTCGGCATCGAGCAGCTTCTGCATGAAATAACGCTCGCCCCATTGCCACGAGATGAGCAGGTCCTTGGTCAGGAACATGGCGACGATCATGCGCACGCGATTGTGCATCCAGCCGGTCTGGTTGAGTTGCCGCATGCCGGCGTCGACGATGGGGAAACCGGTGCGGCCCTCGCACCATGCCTTGAAGAGGCGGTCGTTATTTTCCCACTTCAGCGCATCGTACTGGGGCCGGAAACAGCCTGTGGCCACGTGGGGAAAGTGCCAGAGGATCTGGCGGTAGAAGTCGCGCCAGATGAGTTCGCCGATGAAGACGTCCACCTGCCGGCTTGAATCCGGATATTTCGCAGCGGCTTTTTCGCCAACAGCCATTACCGTGCGCGGGGAAATCGTGCCGAGCCGGATGTGCGGCGACAACCGCGACGTGGCGCCGAGAGCGGGAAAGTCACGCACGCTGGCGTAGTGCAGCAAATCGCGGTGGCCGAATTGGCGCAACTGGTCCCGTGCGCTTTGCTCACCGGCCGGCGGCAGCGGAATTTCCACCTTGAAGCCGAGTTCCTTCGCCGTCGGCAAGGCGATTCCCTTGGGATTTTGGATTCCGGCATGTTTTAGGAAGGACGCTTTCCCCAACACGGCTGCCCTCGGTTTGCTTCGCCAAACCTTGCTGTAGGGCGTGAAGACCTTGTACGGCGTTCCGTCAGCTTTCAGGATAGCGTTCGGTTCATGCAAAACCCCGTCCTCGAAGCTACGCACCTCAACGCCGAGTGATTGCGCCATTTTGGTAACGGCTTCGTCACGTTTCCGCGCCATTGGCTCGTAATCGCGATTGAAGTAGAGCGCGGTTGCCTTCGTTTCCCGCAAAAGCGACTCCATCTCGCGCTCTGGAGGACCGTGGCGGAAAATCAGCTTTCCACCAGCGGCGAATACGTCTTTTTCCAGCGCCCGTAGGCACTCGATCATGAACCCGACGATGGGCGCACCGGTATCGGGCGCCTTCAGGATCAGCGGATCGAAGATGAAGACCGGGATGACGCCCTCGGCCTCGCGGCAGGCGGCATGAAGCGCCGTGTTATCGCCGAGGCGCAGATCGGCCCGGAACCAATGGATCGCGACTCGCACGCTGAGAACATGGCCGGAAACGGCCCGAATGCCAGCGAGGCACGAAGAATTACGCTAGGCGGCGGCAGTTTCGATCGAAGGCTTCGCGACGACCTTCAGGACCGTACCCCCCTTTTTGCGGGGGGGCTGTGCGGCGGCGGCAAGGGCTTGGACATCAGCCATGCGGCGACGCGCCAAAGCGGCGGCGTGAGCCAACGGACTGCGTTCGCTCGTCAACGGAACCGGAGCGAACATGAAGATTGGTGATATGCTCATATTACATTATTTCCTCTGCAAGTGCCTAAGCATCTATCTTGTTTACGAAACAGTCAACAATTACATTTATGTTATCCGCACTATTCGCGCTTGTTAACGGTTACTTGAGCCATTCATCAGAGATTGATCCTTATCTAATCCGACTATTGCAAATTAGCGGTAGTCAATACGATAGACTTCGTACCCCGTATTCCGAAAAATCGGATTTCCCCCAGACGATTCATTGATCGCGTTCGGCGATTCCGACTTCGACAAGATCACGAGAATCGTTTTCCCGCTCCAGCCCAACGCGGGCTTACCGGCCCTGAAAAAGTTGTCCACCTCGCCCGTGCGCTCGAGGGCGTGAGGCGTCGTTGCATAGTGTGCTCCCCAGCCACGGTAGTCGGTGTAGGTCATGGCCAAGAATGTCAGCGAGACCGGTGAATTTGTGCTTACTAGCAGTTCAGTGTGCGGTTCAGGCCGTTGGTCGAGCCAGTGGAAGAGTTCCCGCTCCGCGTTATTCAGTCTCAAAGTATCCTCGGAGACCGTGCCCTGAAGGCCCATCCAGACCATGTTGTCTGAAAACGCGAGGCTGAAGACGAGCACCAACGCGGCCGAACGAATCAGCGGGCGCCACGCCAGGATTTTTCCCAAAAGCCCCCGCAACGGTCCAACCCCAAGCAGGAAAAGCGCGCACCACGAATAGCCATGCGTGAAATGAAGCGGCTGCTTCGGTGGAAAAAACACGTCGTGATGCGCGAGGACGATCGAGACCACGAACCACGCCGCGAGCAACCGGGCGCCGGGCTGGGAAAAGACCTCACGGGCCAGCGCCCGCGTCCGTATCGCCCAAAGGGCGAGCAACCCGACGAGAATATCGGCCCCGAACGTGGTTATCATGCTTTCGGTCCAAGCGAGGCTCCACTGCGCGAAGATCACCCGGTGTTCCTCGAACATATTGAGGAGAATCACGTAGTAGAGCAGATGCAGGAACACCAGATAGGCCATCGTCGCCGCGAAGAGAAACGGCACCGCGCGGTTCTTGAGCACCATCGACTCGATGCCCGCCCATATTGTGACAACGAGAAGCATCTGGAGCCCGGTGAAGGGATGGCTGAGCAGGAGCAAAATCCCCAGCGCGATGGCCGTGCGGAACTTCCCGCGCCGCGCGACGAGGATTAGCCCGAGCGCAAGCGCGTGATAATAGGCCTCGGTCGGGTATACTAGGTTCCGGCCAAGATTGAGGAACCACCAGCCTCGTGCCGGATCGAGAGCGAAGATATCCGAGTGATTCAAGAGGTAGCCGCCCAAACCCATCAGCTCAAGAATTCCCCCTCCCCATATAAAGAGCACCAGCCCCAGCCAATCGACCGGAGTGCGCAGTCCCGCCACATCCTCGTAAAGCGCCATCGCCACGCGAATGCAGATCAACCCAGCCACGAAACCGAACAGGACATAGACGACGCCGGGATCCCAGCCCGTCACCTTTTGCACGAGCCCGAGCAGCAGAAGCTGAATCTGGAAATAGATGCGTGGCGTGTTCGGATCGGGGCTGTACGGATTGCCGTAGAAAAGATGGAAGCCACCGTGAAAGTAGGCCCTCGCGTTGGCCATGTACGACGCTTGGTCGTACTGAATGAAGCCGGTGAAATTGCCCCGCAAGTACGCGCAGAGATAAAGAGCGATGACCGGCAGGAACAGCGCCAGGCACGCCGCCCAGCGCAGGGCGCGGTGACGCGCGACATCCTTCTCCATGACGCATCTTGTCCGGATCAGCTTTTCGTGACAACAGCGCGCTAACATTTACGTTGATTTCATGCTCCATGAGCAACGCAACGTCCGCCAAATCCCGGGCGATCACTTTCGGCGGTGGTTCAGCGACGAGAACCTCGAGATCGTCGTCTGGTACGACGAATCCGGCGCGATATTCGGTTTCCAGGTTTGCTACGATCCCCGCGACCATCCGCGCGCACTGACGTGGACGCAAAAGCGCGGCTTCTCCCACGCCGCGATCGACGCCGGCGAGGACAAGCCCACCTCCAACCGCACGCCCATGCTCAGTCCCTCCCACGACTACGACGCGGCGAAATTGCGCGAGGCGTTCCGCACCTCCAGCGGCGGATTGCCCAAGCACGAGCGGACCTTTATCGAAGACAAGCTCGCGGAATCGGCTGCGGCGAAGTAAAGCGGCGCATAGGTTGCTCGCGGAGAATAAGGCCCCTACGTTGTACCAAGGCATGGACCCCGCCCCGGAAAATTCTCACCCTCCCGCCGCGGACGGCATTCTCCTCGAGCACGACATCCAGCGCCTCGGCCGCGAGCTGCACGGCCGCATCAAGGGCAAGTCCCCGGGCATCTTTCAGGCAAGCTACTGGAAGGGCCTGCTGATGGACGGCGCGATGCGCGACCCGTCGCTCAAGACCGACCTCTTCCGCCTCGTCGATGCCCTGCCCGCGCTCTCGACCAGCGAGGAAATCGCCCGTCACGCGCGCGAGTACCTGCTCGCGGACCAGCGTTCGCTGCCGATGGGAATGGGCCTCGCGCTGCGCACGACCCAAAATCGAATTGCGGCATCCATCTCCGCCTTCGTCATCAAGCGCCACGTCCGCAGCATGGCCGAGATGTTCATCATCGGCCGGGACGCCCGTGATGCACGAGCAGCTCTGCAGAAACTCTGGAACCAGGGCTTCGGCTTCACCGTCGATCTGCTCGGCGAAGCCTCGGTCAGCGAGGCCGAATCCGAAGTCTACGTCCGGCGCTACGACGATCTCATCGAGTTTCTTCCCTCCGAGACTGCACGTTGGAAACCCAATGAGATACTCGACCGCGGGCCGGCTGGTTCTCATCCCCGCGCGAACATTTCCCTCAAGCTCTCCGCAATGGATCATCTGCTTGACCCGGCGGATGTTGAAGGCGGCGTACGCCGGCTGCTCGGACGCGTGCGCCCCTTGCTATGGCGGGCGCGCGATCTCGGAGCCTTCATCAATTTCGATCTCGAGCAATGGAGCCTGCACGAAATCGCCTTTCGTGTTTTCGAGACGCTGGCGGCCGAACCGGAATTCGCTTCATGGCCGCATCTCGGCATCGTCATGCAGGCCTATCTCAAGAGCGCCGACGACGATCTCGACCGCCTGCTCGCGCTCGCGGCCAAACGCGGCACACCACTCACCGTGCGGCTCGTAAAAGGTGCGTATTGGGACTACGAATTCGTCCAGTCCGGCTTGATCGGAGTGCCCTGCCCGGTCTTCCTGAAAAAGCCGGAGACCGACGCCCATTACGAACACCTCATCCGTCGCCTCCTGGAGAACCGCGACAAAATCCATTCCGCTTTTGGAACGCATAATCTGCGCAGCATCACCGTCGCCCTGACGTTGGCCGAGAAGCTCGGTCTTGCGCCTGGCGACTTCGAGTTGCAGATGCTTTACGGCATGGCCGAGGCGGAGCGCGACATGCTGCGCAACCTCGGTCATCGCGTGCGCCTCTACACCCCGGTCGGCGATTTGATCACCGGCATGGCGTACCTCGTGCGACGCCTCCTGGAAAACACCGCGAATTCGAGCTTCGTGCGCCTGCGCCATTATGAGCATATCGACATCGGCGAGCTGCTAACCAAACCGGAAATTCCGGCGCCTTCATCCGAGGAGGCGCCGAAATCCTACGATGGCGTTTTGACGTCGCCCTTCGAGAACTGTGCACTCTCCGACTTCACCAACGCACCCGTCCGCGAGGACTTCGCGCGGGCCGTCGCCGAGGCGGAAAAACAGATGCCGTGGCACGTACCGGTCGTGGTCAACGGTCGCATTTGGCCGGACGGCGAAGCGCTGCATCACGTCTCACCCAATCTTAACACGCGCCTCGCCGCGAGAACGAGTTCGGCCACGGTCGACGACGTCGAAAAGGCCGTTCGCACCGCACGTACGAGCTGGCCGGCGTGGCGCGATCTGCCGCTGAAAAAGCGCGCGAAGCTCATCAACAATCTCGGCGCGCGCCTCGAAGCCGACCGGCTGCGCCTCGCCGCGATGGAAGTGCACGAGCAAGGAAAACCGTGGCGCGAGGCTGACGCCGACATTGCTGAGGCCGTCGACTTTTGCCGCTACTACGCGCGGCAGGCGCTCGCGGAATTGGGCCCGCGCACGCAGGGAAATCTTCCCGGCGAAGCCAATACGCTTTCCTACGAAGGCCGTGGCGTCTGCGCCGTCATCGCGCCGTGGAATTTTCCGCTCGCGATTCTCTGCGGCATGACCACCGCCGCGCTCGTCGCCGGCAATGCCGTGATGCTCAAGCCTGCTGAGCAGGCGACCGCCGTGGCCTACGCTTTTTATCAGCACGCCATCGCCGCAGGCATTCCCGCCGACATGCTCGCGTTCCTGCCCGGTCCCGGTGAGATCGTCGGCGATGCGCTCGTGCGTCATCGCGACGTCGTCCAGATCGCCTTCACCGGCAGCCGCGATGTCGGCCTGTCGATTCTCAAGATTGCGACCGAGGTTGTGCCCGGCCAGAGCATGATCAAGCGCGTCGTCTGCGAGATGGGTGGGAAGAACGCAATCATCGTCGACGACGACGCCGATCTCGACGAGGCGATCACCGGCGTGATCAAAAGCGCCTTCGGCTACGCGGGCCAGAAATGTTCCGCCTGCTCGCGCGTCATTGTCGTGGGCAGTTGCTACGCGCCGTTTCTTGCGCGTCTCAAGGCCGCGGCAGCCTCGCTGGTGCCGTCGAGTGCGGCCAGTCCCGATTGCCTCCTGTCACCGGTGATCGATGAGGCCAGCTTCACGCGGTTGCGCGATCTTTTACGCGAGCCGATCGACGATGCACATCGCGTCTTTTGCGGCGCGGTCAAATCCGATGGCTGGTTCGTCCCGCCTGCGATCTTCGAGGTCAGCGATCCACGCCATTTCCTCATGCAGCGCGAGTTGTTCGGCCCGATCCTGACCGTCTTCGCCGCGCGCGATTTTTCCCACGCAATCGAGGTCGCGAACACGAGCGACTACGCGCTGACCGGCGCTGTTTATTCGCGCAGCCCGAGCCACCTCGAGCAGGCCACGCTCGAATTTCGCGTAGGCAATCTCTATCTGAACCGCCCATGCACAGGCGCGCTCGTGAACCGGCAGCCGTTCGGCGGATTCAAGATGAGCGGCGCGGGAACGAAGGCCGGCGGGCCCGGTTATCTGCTCCATTTTGCCGAGATGCGCGTCTGCACCGAGAACACCATGCGACGTGGTTTTACCCCCGAAATCCTTTAGCGCCCCGAGTGACTCAACCCATTACATCGGCGGAATGAATGCACATTTCAATGGAGATTTTGCGTGAATGGCCGATGGGAAGTAGTATGGTAAGCCTGCGGTAAGCTATACGTATTTATGATTGTTCTTGTTGCCGACGATCTCGACATCAACCGCAAACTCCTGCGCTCGTTGCTCACCGCTGACGGATACGACGTCATCGAAGCCTCTGACGGAACCGAGGCCTTTCAGATTCTCCAGGGCGCAACCGGCCCGATCGTCGGCCTGATCGACTGGGAAATGCCGGAGATGGAAGGCATCGAGGTCTGCCGTCAGGCGCGCGCGCTAGAGTCGCCGGCGCCCATTTACCTGATCCTGCTCACCGTGCGCGACAGCAAGCAGGACATCGTGGCGGGCCTCAAGGCCGGCGCGAACGATTATATTACGAAGCCATTCGACAAGACCGAGCTGCTGGCCCGCGTCGGCATCGGCAAGCAGATGGTGCAACTGCAGCAGGCGCTGACCGAGCGCGTCGCGGAATTGCGCGAGGCATTGGTCAACGTGAAGCAACTCGGCGGTCTCTTGCCGATTTGCAGCTACTGCAAAAAGATTCGCGACGACCAGAATTACTGGCAGCAGGTGGAGTCCTACGTCGGCAAGCATTCCGACGCCAAGTTCAGCCACTCGATTTGCCCGCAGTGCTACGAGGACATCATCAAGCCTCAGATGGTCCAGCTTGGGGTCGATCCGAACGAGCCGCTGCCTTCACAAAGCACGGGAAATCCGTAAAAAGTCGGCGCGTTTGTATAAATTTGTAACCCACACGCGCAGATTCGGATAGACTCTGCAGGCGCGAATAGTTAGTCTCCCGCATGCCGAGCGCCACCCTGTCGCACCGCCAGCCTTGGCCCAAAGCCCTTACCTCGCTGCCCCTTTTCAAGCAGGTCGTCGGGTTTCTTTGGCTGGCCCTTTATCTTGTCACCTTACTTGCGCTGATTTCGTACGATCCGAACGACGTCAGCTTTAACGTCTTCCCGGCCAATCCGTCGCCGAACAATTTCATTGGCTACTTTGGGGCGGGCTTGGCGTGCATGCTCTATTACTGCCTCGGTTTTGGCGCGTACCTTTTTCCGTTTTTGTTTCTGTGCTGCTGCGGTGCGTGCTTTGTCGGCGTGGAAATCCGCTGGCGCTGGAAGCCGATCTGGGGCGCGTTCTTCATCGCGAGCGCCTGCGCTCTGCTCGACTTAGGCAATATTGGCGGTCCCGCACTGATTGAGAAGATGGCGAACATCAACAGCCCCGGCGGCGTGCTAGGCACCTATATCAACCAGCTCACCGTCGACAGCGGCGCGCTCGGCCGCGTGGGCGCCGGTGCGCTTTTCACAACCATCCTCGTTATCTCCGCGATCTACCTGTTCAACGTCAACCCGGCCATGACCGTCCTCAACGCGTTCTCGTTCTACCGCAATTGGCGCGCGCGCTGGGAGGAAGAGCGGCTGGCCAAGGCCCCTCCGGAAGAGCAGCTCGAGGTGATGCGCAAGCGCACGCAGCGCAAAATTGAGGAGCTCCAACGCAAGGCGCGCGAGGGCATACTACCGGAACCCGAGGAACAGGATGAAGCGCCCGCGCCGAAGGTCCGCATTCGCCGCCCGGCGGCCGAGATCGAGGATGAGGGAGAGCCCGAGACGCTCATCAAGGTGCCGATGAAGCCGGCGAAGCCCGAGCCGGAGCCTGAACCCGTCGTTGTGCCTGCAAAAGCAATCATCCGCCGTCCCGAGAAGCCGGAGAAGATCGACAAGGCCGTGGCCATCACGCCCGCCCAGCCGCAGCCGATTCCCAACTACGTGCTGCCCTCGGTGGAACTGCTGGCGCAAGCCGAACGCGGCGCGGGCGATGTCGGCCTCGACGAAGACGCGCTTCATCATAATCTCGAGCTCATCATCGACACGTTGCGCCGCTTCGGCGTGAAGGCCGAGGGCCGCGAGATCACGCCCGGCGCGACCATCACGCGCTACGAAGTCTATCCCGGCGAAGGCGTGCGCGTGGACAAGATCACGAGCCTCAAGCGCGACCTGTCCCGCGTCCTGCGTGCGGAGAAGATCAGCATCCTCGCGCCGATTCCGGGCAAGGACACCGTCGGCATCGAGATCGCCAACTCGAACAAGGTCGCGGTCTTCCTGCGCGAGCTACTCGAGAGCCGTGACTGGCGCAACACGCACGCGAAAATCCCCATCGCGCTGGGCAAGGACGTCTACGGCCAGACGCTTGTGGCCGATCTCGCCGCCATGCCGCACCTGCTCATCGGCGGCACAACCGGCTCGGGAAAATCGGTCGCGATCAACTGCATCCTGATGAGCCTGCTCTTCCGCTTCACGCCGGATGAGCTGCGCCTGATTCTCATCGACCCGAAGCAGGTTGAAATGCAGGTCTATAATAAGGTGCCGCACCTTGTCGTGCCGGTGGTGACCGACCCGAAGAAGGTCATGCTCGCGCTGCGTTGGGTCATCAACGAAATGGAGAAGCGCTATCGCATCCTGGCCAAGGTCGGCGTGCGCAACATCGCCGGGTTCAATTCGCGCGCGCGCAACGCCGCTGCTGCGCCGGTGACGCCTCCGCCCCAGATGGAGCTGCTCGAGGCCGTGACTGACGACGATGAGGAGAGCGAGGACGAGGCCGACGAGCCACAGTCGCCGCCGATCCGCGTGCCGCGCGAGGACGATCTCATCATCCCGGACAAGCTGCCCTACATCGTGGTCATCGTCGACGAGTTGGCCGACTTGATGCAGACCGCACCGGCCGATGTCGAGAGCGCCGTCGCGCGCCTGACCGCCAAGGCCCGCGCCGCCGGCATCCATCTCATCGTCGCGACGCAGACGCCGCGGCGCGAGGTCGTCACCGGCGTGATCAAGACGAACATCCCTGCGCGCATCGCTTTCCAAGTCCCCAGCGGCCTCGACTCGCGCGTCATCCTCGACGAGAACGGCGCGGAGAACCTGCTCGGCAAGGGCGACCTGCTCTACCGTCCGCCGGGCGTGGCCGGGTTCACCCGCGGGCAGGGCGCGTTCGTCTCCGACGAGGAAGTGCAGGCGGTGGTCGAGTTTGCCGGCAACCAGGGCGAAGCCCAGTTCGCGCAGGAGCTCGACGCCAAGCTCTCGGGCAAGGCGCCCGCGGAGATCCAGATCAGCGAGGACGACCGCCGGCTCATCTACGAGTGCTTCGACGTCATCCGCCAGGAGCGCAAGGCCAGCACGTCGAATCTGCAGCGGCGGCTGCGGCTCGGCTACAACCGCGCGGCCTACGTCATCGACTACCTCGAGCGCATCGGGGTGCTCGGACCGGCCGACGGCGCCAAACCGCGCGAGATCCTGGTCGACCTCGACACCTACATGATCGACCTGTAGGCCGGGCTGTGCGGGCGCTTATTTCTCCTCGGGAGCCTGTATTTTTAGGTGATTCTGTATTGGCTGTCTATTTAGGCGGCGGGCGCCTAGATGACCGTGCCGGAGCGGATGACGGCGCCCTTCGGCACAACGACGATGCCGTCGCGGATGAACCAGTTCTCGCCCTCGCCGTCGGCGTTCTCCGGCTTGCCCACGGGCGAAATGTGGACGTTATCGCCGATGCGCGCGTTCTTGTCGACGATCGCGCGCTCGATGAAGCAGTCGCGGCCGATGCCCAGCGGCGGAATACCCCGCGCGATGTTCGCCTGCGCCTCCTCGGGTGTCTCGTAATCGTCCAGCCCCATGATGATCGAATCCTTGATGATCGCACCGGGCTCGATCCGGCTGCGGATGCCGATGATCGAGTGCTCAATGTTCGCATCGACGATGATGCAGCCGTCGGAGATAGCCGTCTTCTCGAACTGGCCGCGCACGATTTTGCTCGCGGGCAGATAGCGCGCGTGTGTGTAGATCGGCGCCTGCGTGTCGAAGAAATTGAACTTCGGAATCTCGTTCACGAGGTCGAGATTCGCGTCGAAGAACGCCTTGATCGTTCCGATGTCCTCCCAATAGCCCTGGTAAACATAGGCGTAAGCGCGCCCGGACGAAATCAGGTTTGGGATGATATGCTTGCCGAAATCGACATGCTTCCCGGCCAGCGCCCTGTCCATCACGTCGCGGTTGAAAACGTAAATACCCATCGAGGCCAGCAGCAAATCATCGCCGCCTAGAATGCCGAGCTTCGAGCGCGTCGCGCCATCCATGCGCAGCGTGTCGATCAGCTCCTCCTCCTGCGGCTTCTCCACGAAGCGCGTGATCCGCTCCTCGCCGTCGATCTGCATGATGCCGAACGAGCGCGCGTCGGTGCGGTTCACCGGGATCGTCGCCACCGTCACGTCCGCGCCGCTGCGGATGTGCTGCTCGATCACCTCGCGGAAATTCATGCGGTAAAGCTGGTCGCCGGAAAGAATCAACACGTACTTGTGCGGCCAGTTCGCGAAATGGGCCAGATTCTGGCGTACCGCGTCGGCCGTCCCCTGGTACCACGCCGTGCTGCTCGGCGTCTGCTGCGCGGCCATGATCTCGACAAAGCCCTGCGAAAACTCGTCGAAACGGTAGCTCTGCTGGATGTGCCGATGCAGCGACGACGAGTTGAATTGCGTCAGCAAAAAGATGCGCTGCAGCTCGGAGTTAAGACAGTTGCTGATCGGAATATCGACGATGCGATACTTGCCCGCCAGCGGAACGGCGGGCTTCGATCGGTCCTTGGTCAGCGGGAAAAGCCTCGTCCCGGCGCCTCCGCCGAGAATGACCGAGATGACTTCGCGGGGATGATAAACCGACGGACGCGGAGAAGAATCCATGCTGCTACCCTAAACGGCGAAATCAGCTTTGCCAACCCCGGACGATATCGGTGACGGTAACATTTTGTTTTCAGAAATGGGACGGATGGGACCGATGCGACGGATGGGACTTAGGTGACGTTTTCGCCCGAGCTGTCCTCTCCTCGTTCCCAAGTTGTACTTGGCAACGCGAGTGCTGAGGTAGTTTTACTGCCGGCTTTTGCCGTTGTGAATAAGCTCGACTTGGCATGGCCCCGGAACCACTGTCCAATGTGTCCAACAATAATATCGCTTCCTCCGCTTCGCCTGTCGTCCACGACAATAAGCCGAATTTTTTCTCCTCCCTTAATTACTGCATCGATTTCGCGAAGGACTGGAAAGGGGCGGACATTGCGTCCGACGGAGTGAAGGAGACGACTCTGAGCCAATTCCGCAAGCATGTTTCGACGGTGATGGCATGCAAGAATGTGTCGAACTGGAGCGAACTCGCGAAACCTGAGAAGTCCGTTTCCATTCCCGACAAGGAGTCGGTTGGAACCAAGCACTTCGTTGCTTTTCTGACGCGGGATTCCCGTTTCAGCAAGATACCCAAATCGATCCAAGCTCGTTTGTCGTAGGCAGCCGTTTTCCTGCGAACCTGGCGGGGAGCGCACGGCTCCTGCGATCCCTTCGGGATGCGACTCATGTGTTGGGCTATACCGGTGGTGTCGCTCGCAGACTCGCTCTACCACCGGCTACAGATCCGTCCATCCCTTCGGGATGGATGTACCGCCCGCACTTTCGCTGAGCGGACGAGGGCAACGAAGTTGCCAAGGCACGTGCGTTCCCAAGTATAACTTGGAAACGAGGAATGCCCCGGCTCTCTTACTTCGCGGCGGCCTCGATCTCTTTCCACTCGGCTTCGCTTAGCTTGAGGGACGCGGCGGCGGTGTTTTGCTCGAGGTGCTTGACCGAGCTGGTGCCGGGGATGGGGAGTTGGACGGGTGAGCGGTGGAGGAGCCACGCGAGAGCTACCTGGCTGACGGTGGCGCTGTGCTTTTTCGCGGCACGGTCGAGCACGCCGCCGGGCTTGGCGAGGTCACCGCCGGCCATGGGGAACCAGGGGATGAAGCCGATATTCTCCTTCTCGCAATAATCGACCACGTCGTCGTGCTTGCGGTCGCCGATGTTGTAGAGGTTTTGCACGCTGACGACGGTGACGTGCTTGCGCGCCTTCTTGATCTCTTCAACGCCGACCTCGGATAGGCCGATGTGCCGAATCTTGCCTTGGTCCTGCAGCTTCTTGAGGGCGCCCAGTGATTCCTCCATCGGCGTTTTCGCATCGAACCGATGAAGCTGGTAGAGGTCGATGCAGTCGAGCTTGAGCCGGCGCAGGCTCATCTCGACGCACTGCTGCAGGTAGGGCGCGCGGCCCACCGGCTCCCAGACGCCTGGACCCGGACGAGTCAATCCGCCCTTGGTGGCGATGACCAGCCCCTTGGGGTACGGGTGCAGCGCTTCCGCGATGAGCAGTTCGCTGGTCTCTGGGCCGTAGGAATCCGCCGTGTCGATGAAGTTGATGCCCAAGTCGATGGTCCGCTTCAGCACCGCACGTGCTTCCTTCGGGTCCTTGGGATCGCCCCAGACGCCCTCACCCGTGATGCGCATGGCGCCGAAACCGAGCCGGTTAATTTTCAAATCGCCGCCAATGCTAAAAGTGCCGCTCGCGGCGGCGTTGGGTTGAGTGCTCATCTTTCAAGGTTGGCCGGGAAGCGCGGATGTCAAATTGGGAAAGACGTTGTCACGATTTTGCGATGATCTCTTTACCCTACGAGCCTTGACCGTGGCAGGCTGCCCATGAGACAAGTAGGGTTGCAAATTTATGTGTGGAATCGTCGCTTATCTGGGAGACAAGGAAGCCCAGCCGTTATTGCTCGAGGGCCTGAGGCGCCTGGAGTATCGCGGCTATGACTCGAGCGGCGTTGCCGTGCTCAACGGCAAGGG
>Ga0302319_10008048_pt1 | contig 20610 bp, 17 predicted proteins | sample Bog_T0_2_FD_203319 | JGI IMG/M metagenome (GOLD analysis project Ga0302319, IMG submission 203319) | Peat permafrost microbial communities from Stordalen Mire near Abisko, Sweden - Bog_T0_2 | ecosystem: Environmental > Terrestrial > Soil > Wetlands > Peat | place: Sweden: Abisko, Stordalen Mire... | reverse complement strand
GGCGGCGCTGGGAGATTGGGCGGGTGTGAGGCTGTTCGATGCGAAGACCTTTGAGCAGAAGGCGGAGTGGAAGCAGGACACCTTTGTTAAGGCGGTCGCGTTTAGCGCGGACGGGCGTTTGGTGGCGGTGGGCAGCAGCGGACTTTTGACGAAGGATATCGGCAAGGGGACGGCGGTTGTTTATGAGGTAGCGACGGGGCGGGAACTGGGCCGCTTTTCGGTGGAAGGGGGCGTTACGGCGGTGGCGTTTAGTGCGGATGGCAAGCTGCTAGCGGCGGGATGTGCGGATCTGGCGCTGTCGATTCTTTCAGCCAGCAACCGGTCGTTAGCGCGCCGCTGGAAAGAGAGTGCGCCGGAGCACCGGGTCAGGGTATTTGAGATTGGCTCGAAGCGCAAGGTGGCGGAGTTGCAGGGTCAAAGTTCGACGTCGGCGGTGTCATTCAGCGGGGATGGGAGCTATCTGGCGATTGGGAGCGTGGACGGCACAGCGCGAATTGTGGCGACGAAGAATTGGAAGGAGATGTTCCGGCTGGTTCATCAAGGCGGCATCCGCGCCTTGGCATTCAGTCATAACAGCCGCTATCTGGCGTCGGGCAGCGACGATCATAGCGTGCGGGTGGTAGAGGCAGCGAGCGGACAGGAAGTGGCGAGACTATCTTACGAAGGATCGGATCTGGCGCTCGAGTTCGCGGCGGACGATAGCGAGCTGACGAGCCTGGCACGCGGGCGCTTCAACGACGTGGCTTTTGTGCGCACGGATCTTTTGTCGGCTGAGAAGCTGATAGACAGCGTTTGCGGGAGGTTGACGCGGAATCTGACGCGCGGGGAATGGCAGCAGTATCTGCCGAGTGAGCGGTATCGCAAGACGTGCGCGAATTTGCCCGAGGATGGGGAGGCCGGCCGGCGGCCTTAGGTATCCACTTGAGGGTTCGAGGACGGCAGACCGTCAGTCTGCCAGTCGCGGAGATGCGATCGTGCAGAGCCTCAGTAGCCCGGGACAATCTCGAAATGTTTTCGGTTCTTCGACACCAACGTTAAGCCGTTCTGGAAGGCCGTGGCGGCGATGACCCTCGGTGAGCTTCACTATTTCCAGCGGCTTGAAGACTCCGTTCTCGTATTTGGCGGCGATGATCATGACGTTCGCGACCTCTTAAAGATACCGGGATGGCCCCGCTGCGCGATGACATCGGCCGGGGGTAAGTGTTTTGATCCGATGCGAAGTTCCACCATTCTGAGGCGGCGATAGAGTAGGACAGATGAATCGGCGTGAGTTTTTGGCGAGTGTGGCGGCGAGCCGGGTGGCGGTTAGCACGGCTGTGGAGCAGCCGGTGAAGCGGGTGCTGGTGATGTTCAAGTGTCACCTGGACGTGGGCTTCGTGGATACGCAAGCGGCCATTATCAAGAAATACTTTGAGGTTTATTTCCCGCAGGCGATCCAGCTGGCGGCGGATTTGCGGGCGAAGGGCGGCGACCGCTATGTGTGGACGACGGGTTCGTGGCTGATTTATCAATATCTGGAGCAGTCTGCACCGGCGGAGCGGAAGCGGATGGAAGAGGCGCTGGTGAGCGGCGACATCGCGTGGCATGCGCTGCCGTTTACCTGGCAAACGGAGTTGCTGACGCCAGCGGCGATTACGGGTTGCGTGGGATTTTCGAAAGCGCTCGACAGGCGGTTTGGCAAGCAGACCACGGGCGCGAAGATGACCGATGTCCCCGGGCATACACGCGGGTTGATTGAGCCGCTGGCTGGGAGTGGAGTGACGCTGTTGGACATCGGCGTGAATTCGGCGAGCACGCCGCCGGATGTGCCGGAGGCGTTTGTGTGGAAAGATGCGGCGGGCGCGTCGATCGTCATGCTTTACCACCGCAAGAGCTATGGCGGAGTGATCCGCATCCCGCATTCGGATCTGGCGATTGCGGTGGAAGTGCGCGATGACAATTTGGGTCCGCATACGCCGGAAGAGATTCAACAGATATATGGAGAGCTGCGCGGGCAATTTCCGGGCGCGGCGATTGAAGCGGCGAATTTGACGGAGATTGCGAATGCGGTGGAACCGTTCCGCAAGGGATTGCCGGTGGTGACCGAGGAGATTGGCGATACCTGGATTTATGGAGTGGCCAGCGATCCAGTGAAGCTGGGGCGCATTCGCGAGTTGGTGCGTTTGCGGGAAGAGTGGATTGGGCAGAAGAAGTTGAAGGCGGCGGATGAGGTGGATCTGGCGTTTCTCAAGAGGTTCGCGCTGGCGGTGGAGCATACGTGGGGAACGGACACGAAGACGTGGCTCGATTTTGAGCATTACACGCCGGATGCGCTGGCGAGCATGCTGGATGATGCGAAGTATAAAACTGTTACGGGGAGTTGGAAAGAGAAACGCGACGATATTGACGACGCAGTAGCGGCGCTGCCGAAGCCGTTGCGGGCGGAGGCGCTGAATCGCTTGGCGGGTTTGGCTCCGGTGGGGCCGCCGAACCGGTCGGATTTGAAAGAACATGCGGCGGGCGAATTGTTTGAGACGGCGCATTTTGCGGTAGCGCTCGATCCGGCAAGCGGGGCGATGACGGAGCTGCGGTACAAGGGACGGAAGTGGGCGTCGGCACAGCATCCGCTGGCGTTGTTTTCGTATCAGACGCTAGCGAAGACGGATTACGACAAGTTCCTGGCGAGTTACATCACTGTCAAGACGGATTGGGCGCCAAAGGATTTCGGGAAGCCGAATATTGAAAAGTTTGGCGCGGAGAGCAAAGTTTGGACAGCGAAGTTGGCGGAGTGTTGGGCGGGGGAGTTGGGATTCGGGCACAGGATGGTGGCGCGGCTGCAGTTTGGAGAACAGAATTCGCAAGTGACGGCTTGGCCGGAGGATTGTTACCTGGATTTGCTGTTTCCGAAGGATGAACCATCGTTCGAGGTGCATATCAAGTGGTTCCGCAAGCGGGCGAATCGATTGCCGGAGGCGCTGTGGTTGACGTTTAATCCGGCGGTGTTTGAAGCGCAGCGTTGGACGATGACGAAGACGGGGCAAAGTGTTTCGCCTTTTGACGTGGTGAGCGACGGGAACCGGCACATGCACGTGGTGAGCGGGATGGAGTATCGGGATGAGCGCGGAGGGTTGCGGATCGAACCGTTGGATGCGGGGCTGGTGGCGTTAGGCGAGATGACGCCGCTTGGCTTTTCGAAGAAGCAGGCCGATATTTCGCGCGGGGTGCATTTTTGTCTCTTTAATAATGCTTGGGGGACGAACTATGTGCAGTGGTTTGGCGAGGATATGAGATTCCGGTTCAAGGTGCGGGCCAGTGGTTGAAATGGGTATATAGTAGGAACGAAGGAGGGTCTGGTTGTGACCGCTTCTGTTCGAGCTTTCATCATATTTGGCGCTTTCGCCGCGCTTGCCGTAGGGCAGCAAGGGGCTAGCGGATTTCGTCCCAGGGCGGCGGACGTGCCGGCCGTTAATAACGAGAAGAGTTCCCCCACGGAGCTTTCGCCGGAGATGCGCGGCGATATTTATATGGCGCGCAAGAGATACCTGGAGGCGATTGATATGTATCGCCAGGGTCCGGCTAATTCGGCGGTGCTGGCGAATAAGATCGGGATCGCGTTCCACCAACTGCTGCGGCTGGATCTGGCGAAGAAGAATTATCAGCGGGCGATCAAGCTCGATGGGAAATATTCCGAGGCGATCAACAATCTGGGGACCATTTATTATTCGCAGAAGGATTATGGGCGCGCGATTAGGTATTACAAAAAAGCCTTGAAGGAAAACGCTGCGAGCGCGTCGATTTACTCGAATCTGGGGTCGGCGTACTTTAGCCGCAAGGACTACAAGACCGCGACGGCGTGTTACCAGAAGGCCTTGCAGCTTGATCCGGACGTGTTTGAACATCACAGCAACTTCGGCACGCTGATGATGGAGCGCACGGTGGAAGAGCGGGCGACGTTCCATTTGTATATGGCGAAGATGTACGCTAAGACTGGAGCGAATGAGCGTGCGCTAATCTATTTGCGTAAAGCTCTGGAAGAGGGATTGAAAGACCGCGAGAAGATTCCCGGGATACCGGAGTTCGCGGCGCTGAAGACCGATCCCGCTTTTGTGCAATTGCTCGCCGAAAATCCAAAACCGCTGTAGAGGACTGTTCTGCCCTTAAAATTTCGAAGCTTGATTCCGCTGCTGGCATGTGCCAGTGCAGCGCTTTTGTTGTGTGGTTGTGCGAGCAAGAAGAAAACCGTTTTGCGGCGCATGGCGATTGTTCCAACCAATGTGCTGCTGAACGACGCAGGCAGCGATTGGCTGAAGCTGGGCGTGCCGGTGGTGCTGCAGCAGGATTTCATTTCCACGCCTTTTACCGCGCCGCAGTTAGCGGCGTCGGAAACGAATCTGAGCGAGATAGGGGCGCAGGATATTTTGCGCACCAAGGTGGAAGACCGCTCGGGGAAGATCCATATTGAAGCGACGGTGGTGGAGGCGGCCAGCCAGAAGATAACGAGTTCGGTGGATACGGAAGCGAGTTCGATGGCGACGCTTATTCCGGCGCTGAACCAACTGGCGAAGAAGATTGATCCGGAGGCCGGTGATTTTTCCACGAAGAACACGGATGCTTTGAAATACCTGGCGAGCGCGGCACAGCAGCGGGACAACGACGAGCGCGCGGGGTTGCTGGGGAAAGCGGTAGACATCGATCCGAATTTTGGGCTGGCGTATTTCTTATTGCTCGAAATGGCTGCGCCCGCGGGTCCGGCGCGCTATAAGCCGGCGCTCGATCAGGCGCAGCTGCATAGCGCCGCGTTCACGCCTTATGACAGAGCGCGCTTTAATTTAATTTCGCTGCAATTGAATCGAGCGCCCATGAGCCAGCGCACGGCGGCGGCCGAGGCGCTGCTGAAGATTGCGCCGAACGATGTGGATGGGCTGGCGATTGTGGCGGGCATTCGTTTTCTGAGTGGGGATGTGAATGGCGGCGTGGCGGCGATCAAACACGCGATCGAGTTGAGCCCCGGCAATCCGAACTTGAAAGGGGAGCTGGCGGAAGGATTGGTGCAGAGCCGGCGTTTTGCGGAGGCGGAAAAGGTGCTGGCGGACGATAAGAGCCCGAACGCGCTGCCGGAAATGGCTTCGCTGCTGTTGCTCGAAGGCGATGCGGCGCGCGCTAACGCTACGGCCGAGCGCTATTTCGCGTTGGTGAAGAATCCGGATTATCAGACACTGGTGCGCGCGGCCTGGACGGAATTCGCGGGCGACCGGGCCAAGGCCATTGCCGCGGCGGAAGGCAGCACATTTACCAATCCGACGGTGCGGAGTTTGGCATTGAGCGAAGCGGCGGTGTGGCGCATGATGAACAAAGATTTTGCGGGCGCACAGAAAGATGTGGATGCGGCGGGGAAAACGGACCATCCGACCGCGGTGAGTACCATGGCGGGCTTGCTGATTTCGGGCAGCGAATCGCCGGACGACTGGCGCAAGAAGATTGAAGGTTCGCCCTTGAACCCGCAGTTGAAGGGACCGATTCTGGCTTATGGATTTTTTCTGAACGGGCATTACGACCAAGCTGCCGTGGAGTGGAAGAAGATTTTGGATATGGCCGAGGGAAACGATTTGCGGGCGCGCGCGATGCTGGCGGCATCGTTAGAGCACACAGGCGGCGGGGCGGAGGCACAGAAGATCAAGGTGCAGCCGTTCTTAGTGCGGGAATTTGCCGATATCTTCGGCGGGGTGGTGTTCGGCGAAATGGAGAGGCTGACGGGCATCAAAAAGTGATGTTTTGAGCGGATAATTCGCCGTTATACTAAGGCAAGGACGGTGGCCATGTCCCGGCACTTGCACCCGGCGAAACATTTCCTTATTGCATCGGCAATACTTCTGCCCTTAATTTACTCAGGGCCTCAACTGCTCTTTGCTCAAAGTTCCTCGCCCAGCCGACTGCTGATTTGCGAATCGATCCGCGATGCGTGTAACGGGCCTGATGCCCGCCTCGATACCACTTGGATTTTCGACGGAGCGGAAGGGACCGTGAACTCCTCGGCCAGCCAGGCGCAAGGGCATCTAACGATTGAAAGGCTTGACAGTGAGTCGATGGTGGTACGACGCGTCGATCAGGCTGGAGCGACGGCGGGTCTCACCGCGCTTTATTCAGGGTCCATTCGCGGTAAGCACCTCACGGGTACCGTGCAATGGTCGTGGCCCGGTCACCCGGATCAACCAACGAAGGGGTTTTTTGCAGGCGTCTTCGAGGATCAACTGGCGGCCGAAGCATCTGCGCCCGGCAAGTCCGCTGCTTCCCTGCCCTCGGAGTTATTGGTTTGCGAGAACGGCGGCGTCTGCAATGCGGCTTGGAGTTTCCAGGGTTCCAGCGGCACCGGCATTTGGTTCACCAGGAAGCCGACGCGCGCCACGCTGGCCATCGTGCGCTCCGAACCCGATTACATTATGATCCGCCGGACTGATACGACGGACGGCGTTTCGGCCACCTATGCCGGTTCTCTGCGCGGCGACCACTACGCGGGCACCATTGTGTGGAGCACTCCGGGCCACCCGGGCGAAGCCACCGGCAGTTGGACCGCGAGCGTTCCCCAGACCGCGTGCGCCACACAGTCGGGTCTTGAAGCCGCCGACGCCATGCGCATCGGCCAATATGCCTTGATGTTCAAGCGCGACCAAGACGCTTTGGATTGCTATATCGTGGCCGCGAAGGCCGGAGACGCTACCGCGCAAGCCGCCGTCGGACTGCTCTATTATCAGGGCCACGGCGCGGTAGCGCAGGATTACACACAGGCATTTTTCTGGCTGCATAAGGCCGCTGACCAAGGAGTGTTCGCGGCCCAGAGAACAGTCGCAGAGATGTATACCGCCGGCCAGGGAACGCAAGCGAATCCAACCTTGGCGGCGATCTATACCGCGCGGGCCGACGAGCAGAAGCATGACATGGAACGGCGGCAGGATGCCGAAGAGCGCGCCCAGGCTCGCCGTGAAGAAAGCGCCGAACGCGCGGCTGACAGGGTTAATAACCTATTGTCGAGTTTTGTGCTCGGAGCTTCGTTCGGCCTGTTCTTTTAGCAGGCTGAAGGGCACGTCGGGGCTATTGACTGAGGGGTTCGGCCACGTCTTTGGGTTGCGGCAGGCCGCCTTGGCAGGTGCCGGACGAACTGGATTCGTCCGCACTGACTATAGTAAGAACGCAGACGCGTTGTTTTTTCAGCATGGGCTGACCTGTCGCCGGATCGTTAAATCCCAAGCTGACTTGGCGCGTGATTTGAAACCTGTCTCCTGCCTTGATCCCCACGGTGGAGCCACGATTAATATAGACGGCACCGCTGGCTATGCCTGCCACCAGCGGCGGCTCCATCTTAGGCACCGAAGGAGCGGGCATGGAACTTGTGAGTTTTGTAGCGAGGTCCTTCGCTACCGTGTCGCTGGCCTTCGCCCACTCATCGTTCTGAACCACTTTGGGGTCGCCTCCTCCCGCGGACTGGCCCTGCGGGATTCTAATTCCGCCAAAAATGATCGGCGACTGGGAATTCGACTTCTCTGAAATCAGGACGCTTTCCTCGAACGCCGAAGAAGGCTGCGCCTGGATGATGCCCGTCTCCACGTCAATTATGCGGGCTCTGGCGCGCAGGACGACGGTACCGAAGGTCTTCGTCTTGAAGCGCGCCTGTTCGTTGTGCATGGAATAAGTGGCATCAGAGACCTGCACCATCACAATCTGGCCGACGCCAAGCAATTTTCCAATCCGTGCGGCGGTTTCAGCGGAGGAACGGTCGCTATTCTGAAAATTTTGCTCTTTCAGAATCCTATCGACACTCGCGCGGTCAATCAAGGTGACGCCGGGCACGCCGGTTAATTGGGTCGTCACATCGTCCGTAAGTCGAGCCTCCGCCTGGGCGATTCCCTGGTTGGAGTTGGCCGCAGGCCCGTGAGCCGCGATCACTGCCCAACGCCGCATCGGCTGTCCCAAGATGGATGGTCCCACCACGGCCGTAAGCGCCAGGATCAGTATAAATCTGGATTTCATAACTACCTCCAAGCGTCCATGCTACGCGCTGATATCTCTACTACTTTCATATACTGTAACCCCATTCTCCGCACTATACAACCGGCTAGTTGGACCAGGATAGGCCCTGACGAAAGCTTGACGAAACGGCGTAAAGTGGACGCCAATCGAAGCGCATCGCACTGTATTTTCAACAAGTTACGCGTGTCTGGCGGAGGCCCGAAAAATGCCGATAAGGCGTCTATGAATACCAACTCGATCAACGGATATTACAACAGTAATATTGCGTCGGTGCTGAGCAGTGCTCTTCAGGGCACTGGTCTTTCCACCAATTCAACTTCAACCACGAGCGGGGTAAATAGCACTACCGGTCAATCCGATAGCAGCCAGCTTTCCCCATTCGCACAGCTACTAAGCACGCTACAGCAGCTGCAGCAATCAAATCCGACCCAGTACGCCCAGGTGACGAAGCAAATTGCTACCAACCTGACCAGCGCCGCGGCCACAGCCACGAAAGATGGAAATACCGGAGCGGCGAGCCAGCTGACTCAGCTTGCCACCGATTTCACGAATGCGTCACAAACTGGACAGTTGCCGAATATTCAAGATTTGGCGGCGGCAGTAGGCGGCGGGGGACACGGCCATCATCATCACGCGCATGGATCTTCCTCTGACTCAGATAGCAGTTCCAGCAGCAGTTCGTCGTCTTCCACCGCTGCCACGAGCAGCAGCAGCACCTCGCAATCGCTTCAGCAGCTGCTGGCGGCATTCCAACAGGGCAGCAGCGCTCAGACCGCGCAAAGCGCTTCCTTTAATCCCATGTCGATTATCATGAACACGCTGTCGAACGCGGGGATAACGGCCACCAGCTAGTTTGGCCGTGAATTAGTTGGGCCATCAGTAAGTTGGGCCATTAGTTAGTTGGGGTGGATATGCCACAGGTGGGTGGCGGAGTTTACGCCGACGCCAAACCAATCGCCTTCGGTTGAGAAGGCGGGCACAAAGCCATTGGGGAGTTTTGCAATCAAGATGCGCAATGGGCGGCCATTGGATGATTCGTAAAGGGTGAGCGAATCGGTGGCGGCGAGCAAGCCGCGGGCATCTTTGGTGAATTTCAGGGCGCTGACGCTTTGCGCGAGGTCGCCGGTCCATACTTTACGCCAAGTGTGAAGGTTGAGTATAAATAGGGAGGAGCGCGTGCCGCAGGCGAGGAACTCGCCATCCGCGCTGAAGGCGAGAGCAGTTACCAGATCAGTAGTTTTGGCAATTTGGACAATGCGCCTTTGCGCGACATCGTAGAGCGCGACACCCGCTGCGGAACCAGCAGCGAGAAAACGCGTATCGGGGCTAAACGCCAGCGGGCCGTTGTTGGCGTCCGTGGCCTGGCCAAAATGAAAAGCTTCGCCACGCCCGGCAAAGGGCCAAGCGGTGACCACGCCGCTGCAATTGGCCGCCAGCCATTTGCCGTTAGGGCTGAAGACTGGCGACAAAACAGAAGCGACGCCACAATCGAACTTGCCGATGGCTTCGTTGGTATGCAAATCGAAGACTTCGAGCGCAGGAGAACTCACGGCCGAACTCACAGCGAGATAACTGCCGTCGCGGCTGTACGCTATGCCGACGGCCGGCTTCTTAATCACTGGCCCGGATACTTGTGTTTTGCGCGCGATGTCCCAAACGCGCACGGCGCTGCCCAGATCGGTGCCGCCGCCATTGACAGCGATACGCCGCCCGTCCGGACTGAACGCCATCACCGTTGGCGTGTACTGGCCCGACGTGGCGTGGGCGAGTTTTCCGCTGGCCACATCCCAGATATGAATGCTGAAATCAGCGCCGCTAGTGGCGAGCAAGCGGCCGTCGGGGCTGAGCGCCATCATGCTGAATTCAGCGCTGCGGCCATGGATGAGGTGCGACGGGCCGCCGCCCAGCGTGGGCTTGACGAAGGCGGTATCGCCGGCGAGCGATTCATACGCGAACCATTCGCCTTTGCTCGAAAAGACAATACGGCTGACTTGGCCGATGAGCGCGGCGACGGGTTTATCGTCGGGCAGGTTGACGATCAAGGCGCGGCGCGCGCGCTCGGTGCTGCGATCGAGCGCGATCCATTTGCCGTCATCGGAGGCGCCGCACAACAAAGCGGGACGGGTTTGCAGGAGTCGGCCGGTTTGCCAATCGTAGCTGTTGAGTGAGCCGGTGGAATCGTCTTCGCCGGATTCTTCGGCCACGAGCATAGTGTTGCCGTTGAAGAAAATTTGCGAGACGGCGGCATCGTCGCGCTTGATGGCGCGGGTTTGCTTGCCGCTTTTGATATCCCAAACGCGCAGAATGCTGCCGGCGGCCACGGTTTCGGCGGTAATTAAGGAACTGGAATCGGGCGAGATCTTCAGCAAATATACCGCGGGAACGGGGCCGCGAAAGGATGTTAGGCATTGGCCGGTAGCGGCGCTCCAGACGCGCAAAGTGTGATCGAGAGACGCGGAGGCGATTTGCGACCCGTCACTGCTGAGAGCTACGGCGGTGACGATGTTGGTGTGGCCGCGCAAGGTGCGCAATTCCGCGCCGCTGTTTGCATCCCAAAGTTTGAGGGTGGAATCTTCGCTGCCTGAAACTATGAACTTGCCGTCGGGGCTGAACAGCAGCGCGCTAATATTTGCGCCATGGCCGCTCTCGAGAACAACATCCGGAGCAGCGAGCAACACGGCGAGTGCAAACAGTATCACTTCACCTCAATTATCGTAATCTGTAAGGCAGGACTAATCCCAGTGAACCGAAGACAATTTAACCGCTTGAGCGCCATGGCCGCGCTGGGCGCTTGTGCACCGTGGGCCGAGGCTGAAGATTTCGACTACCCTTGGAAGCTGGGCGTGATCACCGATGAAGTGAGTCCGGATCTGGGCGAGACTCTGCAGACGTTTTACCCGAGGTATGGTCTGAAGTGGGCCGAGATTCGCAACCTGACGATTAACGGCAAGAAAGAATACGTTTACAAGGACGCGAGCGAAGCCGAGATTAAAACCATCCGCCGGCAGTTGGACGACGCGGGCGTCAAGTTCTCGATTCTGGATACGGCCTTCTATAAAATTGCCCTGCCCGGCACGACGCCCATCGGCGAAGGCGCGGGCGAACTGAATCCGGGAGAAGGCGAGTATGCGCGCCAGTTTGAGGATTTGAAACGCGCGGCCGCCGCGGCGCATGGGCTGGGCACTAACAAGGTGCGCATTTTTACGTTTTTGCGGGTAGCCGATCCGGATACCATTTTCAAGCGCATTGTCGACGAACTGCACAAGGCGTTGGTGGTGGCGAAAGAGCAGGACGTGGTGCTGGTTGTCGAGAACGAGCACAGTTGCAACACCGCGACGGGCACGGAAACGGCAAAATTATTCGATGCAGTGAAGGACCGGCGTTTGATGCACAACTGGGACCCGGGCAACTGCTTTGAAGGCGGCGAGCAACCGTTTCCCAAGGCATGGAATATGCTGGATCACACGCGTATTGCTCACATACACTTAAAGGATGCGGCCGGCAAAGCGTGGCGGCCGATTGGCGGCGGCGAAATCGACTTCATCGGACAGTTTGCGGCGCTGAAGAAAATGCATTACGCGGAAACGATGTCTTTGGAGACGCATTACCGCAATGCAGCGCGCGATGCCTATGCCTCGAGCGTGGAATCCATGAACGGCCTGTTCGACGTTTTGAAAAAAGTGTAAAGGTTTAAAGAAAGTCTGGGAGAAGCAATGGAAAACGGTTTGGAGAATCAAGTGGAGAACCCGGGTCGGCGGACATTTTTGAAGACCGGAGCGGCGGCGGCGCTGGCCACAGCGGCTTCGGCGAAGCGGGTGTTGGGCGCGAACGACAAGATTCGCGTGGCGGTGGTGGGCTTGCGCGGGCGCGGCTGGGACCACGTGCACGGCTATAAGCCCATTGCGGGAGTGGAGGTGGCTTATTTCTGCGATGCCGACGAAAACGTGCTGAGCAAACGCGTGGCGGATGCCGAAGCGATGGGCATGGCCAAACCGCAAACCTATGTGGATTTCCGCAAGCTGCTCGAAGACAAGAATGTGGACGCGGTTTCCATTGCCACGCCGAATCATTGGCATTCGCTGATGGGCATTTGGGCGGCGCAGGCCGGGAAAGACATTTATTGCGAGAAGCCTTGTTCGCACAATTGGTGGGAAGGGCGGCAACTCGTCAGGGCGATAGACAAATATAAAGTGATTTGCCAGCACGGCAGCCAGTGCCGTTCGAGCGCGGCCATCCGCGAAGCGATGGACCAGATGCAGGGCGGTCTGATCGGCAACATTTATATGGCGCGCGGGCTTTGCTATAAATGGCGCGATACCATTGGGCGCGCCATGCCGGAGGCGGTGCCGGCCGGTGTGCACTACGATTTATGGACCGGGCCCGCACCCATGAAGCCTTTCACCCAAAATCGTTTTCACTACAAGTGGCATTGGATTTGGGACACCGGCAACGGCGATTTAGGCAACCAGGGGATTCATGAGCTGGATCTGGCGCGTTGGGGTCTGGGCGTCGAACTGCCCACGAAGGTGACGGCCATCGGCGGACATTTCCTGTTTGACGACGATCAGGAAACGCCCAACACGATTACCGCGATCTATGAATTCCGCACGCCCGAAGGCCGCACGAAAATGATGAATTTTGAAGTGCGTGGTTGGATGACCAATCACGAAGCGGGCATTGGCACGGCGGAGTTTGACGGCGGCGATGTGCCGGCGGCCGGTTTGGCTGGCGCAACCACGAAGCAGAAATCGCTCGGTCCGGCTTCCGGCATGCCCTCCACCATTGGCAATCTTTACTACGGTTCGAAGGGATATTTGGCCATTTCGAACTACGGCGCTTACAAATCGTTCCTGGGGCCGAATGGCGAGCCGGGGCCGGAAAAGCAGGCGCCGGTCAGGAACGAGCACTTTGTAAACTTTATCGAGTGCATGCGCAGCCGCAAGGCGGAAAATTTGCATGCGCCGATACGGGAAGGCTATCTTTCCTCCACGTTGGTGCATCTGGCGAATGCGTCTTACCGCTTAGGGCGGACTGTTCATTTCGATCCACAGACTGAAGCGGTGGGTGGCGATGAAGAGGCGACGGCGCTGTTAAAAGGCACTTATCGCGCGCCGTTTGTGGTGCCGGAAGAGGTTTAGCTAAAACTCCGCGCTAAGAGTCTGTTCCTTCTTTGCTCTCCATTGATGCGTAATTCCGGCCTTCGGGTTCGTATACCCGACGTATGCTCGACTATGGGCTAACTTCGGGAGCGTCAATGGAGAGCGATACCCAACAGATCGCGCTTGGGTTGCGCCAGGGGGATGTGGTTATCCTTGAGGCGCTGGTCGAGCAATACCAATACCGGCTTGTTCGCTATCTCATTTACCTGTTAGGCAGACGCGACGGAGTTGACGATCTGGTGCAGGAGACGTGGCTGCGCGTTCTAGAGCGAGGTTCTTCCTACGATGGGACGTCCCGTTTTGAGCCGTGGCTTTTCCGCGTGGCGCGCAATATTGCGGTCGATGCCATGCGTAAACCGCGAATATCGAGTCTGGACTCGAATGATGATGATGGTGTGCGGCCGATGCCCCCGTCCGACGAGCCTTCGCCATTCACGCTGGCGGCGCGGACAGAAGACGCCGAGGGGCTTGCCCGCTCACTCGCAGCCCTGGAGCCTGCGTATCGCGAAGCCCTGGTACTGCGCTTTCAAGAAGACTTGACGCTACAGGAGATATCCGCCATTGTGGGAGCGCCGGTGTCTACGGTGGCTTCGAGAATTTATCGAGGGCTGGCAGCACTGCGGCCGCAATTCGAGGGAGAAACAGCATGAATATTGACGAGCACGAAAGTTTCCAGCACATGATCGACGAAAGCCTGGCGGGCGGCATCTCGGCTGAGAGGGAACAATGCCTGCGCGATCATCTCGACAATTGCGCTCGATGCCAGAACTATCTCAGCGCCAGCAATAGAGTGATCGCGGGCCTCCGCGGGTTTTCCTTCGAGGTGGATCCGACCCTGAATGCCAGGGTTTTGACGGCACTCATGCTACCGGCGCCGACAGGCCGCCGACGATGGGCGTTGATCAGCGTTGCCGCCGGCGTGCTCACACTGGGCGGCTCGTTCTTGGATATGGAATTCGGAAATTTGATAGCTGCGGTCTTCGATATACAGCGCATCGAGGTGCGGCAGGGGCTGCTTGCTTTATGGATTTTGCCTTCGCTGTGTATCTTACTGCTGTTTCCGTTATTGCCTTTGTTAGCGAAAGCCGGCACTCACCGGGAAGAAAGGACTCTATGAGACTGCGTCGATTTCTGAGTATTGTTCCGAAACCAGTTCAGCATTGGGCTTGTGTACTGGTGGGCGGCGCGCTGCTGATCGGGCTGACGTTGGGATATAAGGCAGCCGACCAAGGCGCTCAGTTGGGGACGATGTCGGCATTTGCCAGCGCTGCCTTACTGCTCGCCATCCTGGCCGCTATCTGGCTTCTGTGTCTCGGGTTCGTGTTTGCGGACGCCCGGAAGCGCGCTATGCGGCCGGTGCTCTGGGTACTGGTGGCAGCGTTGTTTCCCCACCTGCTGGGATTTCTTCTTTACTTTGTTATGCGCCAGCCAATTGCTTCGACTTGCACTAAATGCGGACAGACCGTTCCGCTGCCTCAGCGATTCTGCTCATGGTGCGGCACTCCGCAGCCCTCCTCGACCGCAAGCGGGCCACAGCTGGCGGCGGACCAATGTTAGGGCGCAGGTCAGTGAGTTCAAATACGGCAGCGAACCGCCATGAGGGAATAACTCTTCGTCAGGCAGCGCTGGTTGCCGGCGTCGCCGACCTTCTCAATCCTGTGAGCTACGCTGAGTTTTCCATTTACCCGAAGCTGGTGGTTGCGAGCAACGCCGAGCAAACGGTTCGGAACATCTCCGCCCATTTGGGCCTTTTTGCGGCGGCGATCCTCTGCTACATCATCAGCTTTATCGGTGACGTCGTCATTGCCTGGGCGCTCTATATCTTGCTCGCGCCGGTCAACAGAGCGCTATCCTTACTTACCGCGTGGTTCCAACTGGTTTATGCCGCCATTGCTCTGTGCAGCGTGTTTAGCTTGCTGGAGACTTATAATGCGCTGGCCACACCATATTTTCTGACCGTTTTTGGATCCGGTCAGCTGCATGCGCAAGTTTGGCTTCTGCTCCATTCGTTTCATTACGAATGGTCCATGTCCCTCGTCATCTTTGGAATTCACTTGCTTCTCTTGGGTTACTTGATCTACCGGTCCGGCTACGTCCCGTGGATCTTGGGGATTGCGCTGATCATCGCTGGATTGGGTTGGATCATTGCCGGCTTAGGGCCATTCGTTCTGCCGAATGCCAACCTCGACTTCACTTTCATCACGGCCTTCGGCGAAGTGTTCTTTATTCTTTGGCTCTGGATCAGGGGCTGGAAGATCGAGGAGCCGGCCGTAATCTCTTTCGATCACTGAAGTCTCATGGGGGCCGGCCGAAGGCGGGATTGTGCCGATTGGCGCACGAAATCGCGCCGTAGCCGGATTACGAACGGCTACAAAAAGTGAGGCCAAATCGTGGCCTCATGTTTCCTATCGGACGTAGACATTTCTCCCATTAGCAACCCTAAAGCCCGTTTCCAAATCGCCCGATAGGAATTGCAGTGGCTGGACAACCGACAAAACTGTTAGCCCGCTTGCTCCATCGGGTTCAGGACGCAAAAGCCACCAATAAACTGGTGGCGTCATATGGCGTGCTCATTCTCATGGCGGCGATTCTGGGATACGAAGGCATCTCTCAGGTAAGGGCAATGGGTCGTGTCAACCAACGGTTGGTCGACGAGCATCTGACCGGCGTATCCAATATCAAACAAGCGGCGATTTTTGAGGCCCACTGTACTCGCATTCTGCGTGATGCGCTTCTCGCCGTCGGGGACAAAGATGCCTTGCACGAGCAGCAGCAGAATTTCGCCGAAATGGAGGCCTCCGCGCGCAGCTCGCTCAACGCGGCCGAAAAAGCCTTAAGCAATGAAGAAGGCCACGCTCAGTTGGCCACCGTCCGCGCGGCCATACCCAAACTGCACAAGCTAAGCACCAAGCTTTTTGAGTCGGTTGCAGCCGAAGACCGGCTTGGGTCTTTAGACGCTCTCAAGGAAGCTTCCACGGTAGCAACTCAAATTAACGCGGAGATCGCGCAAATCTCGCGTCAACAGGAGAAAGACGCGGCCGGCGCCACCAGGATTGTGCAGGCAGAAGGGCATCGTGCGATCGTCTTGCTGGTAACTTTCTTCATCTGTGCTCTGATCATTAGTGTGATCTTCAGTTTTTGGATGATGCGCGTGATTTCTCAACCACTAGTGGAAGTGGTGAGGGTGCTCAAGTTGGCTGCCGCGGGAGACCTTAGCCAACGACCCGCCATCCAGGGTAAGGACGAATTTGGCCAAATGGCGCAGGCGCTCAACACTGCGCTTTCCGCCATTGAAAACACTATTTTCGAGGTGAGCCAGACAGCTAAAGGCCTGAGCGGCCATACGCGCCGCATCGCCACCACCGCGCACTCCCTTGCCGCCACGGCGAGCGAACAGTTATCAGATCTGCGGCTGGCCGCTTCCAGCGTGAATCAACTGGCGGAAGCCACCCGCCTCAACGCGGAGGGCGCGCGTGAGGCGAGCGATATTGCACAAAATTCGAGCGAGTCTGCGCAGAAAGGAGAAGCGGTCGTGAATTCGGCGGTGGAATCGATGAGTGCCATCCTCGAATCCTCGCAGCGGATTTCGGGAATCAGCTCGGCCATGGACGAAGTCGCCTTTCAAACCAGGTTGTTAGCTTTAAATGCCGCCATTGAAGCCGCCCGCGCGGGAGAACATGGGCTCGCGTTTACGGTAGTGGCGGGTGAAGTGCGCACGCTGGCCGAGAAAAGCGCCGCATCCTCAAAAGAAATCACAGCCTTGGTCGCCGATTCCACCGAACAGATCAGTCGCGGTTCGGAATTGGTTGTCAGGTCCGGTCGAACCCTGACCGAGATTATGGAGTCAGTGAAGAAATTAGCCGATCTGATGCGCGGTATTGCCTCCGCATCTCAGCAACAGACCGACGGCATCCAAACGGTGAATAATACATTTGCGCAAATTGATAGCGTGATGCAGAGCAATATGGGGCGCTCACAAGGATTGTCAACCACCGCCAGAGATCTGGATTCTGAGGCAGCGCATCTGCAATCACTGGTCAGCCGCTTTGTGTTGTCACCACACGCTACGGAAACAACGCCATCAGGCTAAAGCCGCTAGCCATTCGAGGGCGCGCGCCTTGATCGCCTTGCGATCACAGCTGGCCGGGACAATTCCGGAAATCACCGCCACGGCATCGGCTTTCGCCGCCATGACCTCGCTCACGTTGCCGAGAGTGATGCCGCCAATGGCGCAGAGTGGCTTCTTTGTCAAAGCCCGAAGATTCTTGAGCCCGTCAATGCCCACCACCGGATCGGGCCGCAGTTTCGAGTTCGTCGCAAAAATCGGGCCGATCGACAAGTACTCCACCGGCTCTGTGTCACCGCGCCTCAACTGCGCCCCATTGTGAGTGGAAAAACCGATCACCTCGTCGGAAACAATCCGGCGCGCGGCCACTGGCGGCAAATCTTCCTGGCCCACATGCAGCGCCGTTTTTAGCAGTCTGGCAAAATCGGCGCGGTCGTTCAGCACGAATAAGACACCGGCATCCTGGCAAAGTTCCGCCAGTTGCTTGGCTTCGTCGAAATGCTGTTGCGTCCAATCCTCTTTATGCCGGTATTGCAGAATCTTCACGCCGGCAGCGAGCAACGATTCGGCAGCCGGCATCACGGCGCACGCGCGCGCAGCCAAAACTGCCGTATCCAAAATAGGGTAGAACTTCGGCAAGCGAAAAGGCGTTGTCGACTCGGCCGCGGCGAAATTCATTTTGCCGCCGACGACGGCCCGGGGTTATCTTCTTTCAGGTAACGGGCAAAGAATTGGGCCGTTCTGCCAAAGGCATCGCGCAACGTTTCATCCCGCACATACGCGTGATTCTCTTCCGGATAGAAAGCTTCCTCGAAGGGCTTGCCTTCGTGAACCAGCTTTTCGGAAAGCTGCACTGCTTCCTGAAACAGCACGTTATCGTCGGCGATACCGTGCAGAATCAATAGATGATTTTCGAGTCGGCTTGAGAAATGAATCGGCGAACTACGCTGGTACGCTTCCGGATTCTCCGCCGGCGCGCTTAGCCGTTCATCCGTATACCCCGCGTTGTAATTGGCCCAGTCGTATACGCCCGAAAACGCCGCCCCCGCCTTGAATGTTTCGGGCTCTTTGAACAACGCCATGGCCGTCATGAATCCGCCGTAGCTCCAACCCCAAATCCCCACCCGGCCCATATCGATATTTTTCAGCCCGCGCAGAAACTCCACACCCCCCAGCACATCTTCCAGATCCGGCCCGCCCATATTCAAATAGACGCCGCTGCGCCAATCTCGCCCGTAATTTGTGCTGCCGCGGTAATCCATCTCCAATACCACAAACCCCTCGTTCGCCAGATAGTTGTTGAATACAAAACGCAATTCCTGATAGCTGCCCCACTGCTTCAACACGCTCGTGGCATAGCCGGCGCCATGTATATAAACCACCGCCGGGCGCGCCTTAGCATTCGCATCATAGGGATGGTAACCAGGCGGCAGCAAAAGGCGCGCGGAAACCGGCTTACCGTCCTTCAAAGAAGGATAGTGAATGTACTTCGCCTGCGCCCACGGCAGTTCATAGAAGCGCGCTTGCGGCGATTTCGTGATCGCTTTGCCATCTACCAACAAGTCGAACGGATTTTTCATGTCGGCATGCAGCATCGCGCGCGCCTCGCCGTCTTCCGAAATCCAGCCGATATTTAATCCTTCTTCGTGAGACAGGCGCTCAGGCGCGGCCGAGCCATCCGCCTTCACGCGGTAAAACTGGCGCTCCGTCGTCGATTCGGCCGTTGACGAATAATAGATCCATTCGCCGATCCATTGCGGGCTATGCGAAAACGGATCGTTGTGAATCTCCCAATCGCCGTTGGTGATCTGCTTAACGTCGCCGCCTTCCGGCGAAACCGTATACAGATGCTGATAGCCGCTTTGATCGCTGGTGAACCAGAGCCGCTTGCCCGTTTGATCCCAGCCGTAGTCCGCGCCTTCCACCCAGCGGTCGTCGTCCTGATGAAACACTACTTTCGATTTGCCGGTGTTGACGTTCACCACCCGCAGATTCTGGCTTTTCAAATTGGGCGTTTCTTCGCCGAGCAGCAGATACTTCGAATCCGGCGACCATTGCGCCGGCCGCCGGCCAATCCCCTTGCCCGTGTCTAACAGTCGTGCCGGCGCATCTCCGCTCGCTTCCGTGACATACCATTGCGAGGGCACCGGCGCATCGCCCGCCACACTGCGCGCGAACGGGCTCGCCGTCACGAACTGCCCGGAATAAATGGGCAGCGGTAGCATTCTCCCCGGATGCGGCGTCACGGCATAACAAATCTGTTTACCGTCCGGCGACCAGTGGAAACTCTGCAATGTTGCCGGCGGTTTTATGTCAGTGCGCTGCTCCAGCATCCCGCCATTGAGGCTCATCACGTAGAGCTGCCCGCTTTCGAGATACGCCACGCTGCTTGCCTCGGGTGAGAATTGCGGATTCGTTTCGGCTGCTTTAGTCTTTGTCAGCCTGCGCCACGGACCGCCGCTGGTTTGCGCCACAAAAAGGTCGCCGCGATACGAGAACACTGCTTTGCTGCCATCCTCTGAGAGATCGTAAGAGGCCAGCCCTGCGCGAGGCGCTAGGTACTCCTGCCGGTGAATGTCGCGCTCCGCCTCGCTCTCGTTGATCGGGTCTTTGAGATTTTCAAGATCGGTCAAACGGGTCAGGGTTTTGGTGTCGGCACGGTAAACATACAAATCGCGAAATGCCTGCCCCTGCGCGTTCCACAGAAAGCCCAGCACATGCGCGTGCTTGGCCCAGGCTATTTGCGAAGGGGATGTTCCCCAAACATAAGGACGCGCAAACAGATTCTCCAATGTGAAGTCCGGCGGCGCAGCGAGCACGATGCCCGAAGCAATGGCGCATAAGAACGCGGCGGTGCGAAACATGAATTCGACTATTGTACCCGCATGCGGCGGTGGTCTGGCAATTGCGGCGTGAAGATATACTCTCCTTCAATGACTGCGAAACGAAGTTACCTGGCTTTGGACCTGGGAGCGGAGAGTGGGCGCGCCATGCTGGCGCATTTAGCCGATCACCGGCTCGAACTGAACGAATTGCACCGTTTTCCGAATATTCCAGTGCGTCTTCCCAACGGCCTCTACTGGGACACTTTGCGCTTGTTTCACGAAATGTGCGAAGGCATCCGGCTGGCCGCTAAAGCGGTGGATCGCCTGGACGGCATCGCGGTCGACACTTGGGGCGTGGATTTCGCTTTGTTAAGCGAAGAAGGCGTCTTGCTCGATAATCCCCGCCACTATCGCGACGCGCGCAATGCCGCCGCCTTCAAACAGGTGTTGGAGAAAATTCCGCGCGCCGAGATCTTCCGGAACACCGGCGTCCAGTTCATGGACATCAATTCGCTCTATCAGCTTTTCGCCGCCCAGCGCGACGCACCCAAGACGATGG
>Ga0302319_10008045_pt1 | contig 20612 bp, 19 predicted proteins | sample Bog_T0_2_FD_203319 | JGI IMG/M metagenome (GOLD analysis project Ga0302319, IMG submission 203319) | Peat permafrost microbial communities from Stordalen Mire near Abisko, Sweden - Bog_T0_2 | ecosystem: Environmental > Terrestrial > Soil > Wetlands > Peat | place: Sweden: Abisko, Stordalen Mire... | reverse complement strand
CCGAGGCCCGCAGCGCCTGCCACAGCGGGCCTGCGCGGTGTTCGAAGGCGCGGCCCGTCGAGAGGCTGGCGCTGAGACAGAAGAATGGCAGCCGCAGATCCTCGATGTGCACATCGGTGAATTCCCGCCGCAGCAGCGCCGTCACCTTGCGGCCGCGGGTGAGCGCGACGAAGGGAAAGGTGTAATCGCTCACGGGATTGGTGTCGACGAAACTGCGCCGGTAGCGGCGGCGCATCTCGGCATCGGTCCAGCCGCTCGCGACACCCGCGGCGATGATCGAGCCGATGCTCACTCCGCCGACGAAGTCGATGGGAATGCGCGCCTCGCGCAGCGCGCGGATGATGCCGACGTGGGCGAAGCCGCGGGCTCCCCCTCCTGAGAACACGAGACCGACCCCGCGGCGCGTGATGAGCCGTGCGAGCCGCCCGATGTCATTGCCATCGATGATGTGGTGGTGGGAGGCGGCGCCGCTCACCGGCAGCCAGCGGGACGCAGCGCCGGGAGTCACGCCGTTCTCGTGCAGCAGCGCGAGTTCGACCGGCAGGCCGGCCCCGCGCGCCGCTTCGAGGACGCCTGCTGCCCACGGGCGCGGCTCGCAGCGCGCGTCGGCCACGAGCAGCGCGAGATCGGCCTGGCGGCAGCATTGGCGCGTCCAGCCGCTCGCGGAACTCTCGGCGAGATACACGACGTAGTCATTCGCCTCCTCGAGCCGGCTGAACCACTCGGCCGTGTGGGTGCTCGCGCGCACGTCCCAGATGAGCTCGGCGCGGCCGCTGCGCGACAGTTCCTCGATCAGAGCGCAGGCGAAATCCAGGGCGCCGGTTTCTATGCTGTTCGGCAGCACCGCGAACACGCGGGGCCGAACGCGTGGCACGGGCCCGGGACGCGCACCGCGCAGCCGCCGCGCGCACGAGCGCGCCATGGCAAGGGCGAAGTCCGAGGAACTCGCCGCAAGGGCATCGAGCGCGGCCGACGTCAGCCAAAGCAGTTCGCTGTCACGCAACGCGACCGCATCGGCTTCGCGCGCCTCCTTGAGGAGCCAGCCGGTCTCGCCGATGATCTCGCCGCGGCCAAGCACCGCCCGCCAGTGCGGCGATTCGGAGGCCCGGATCCCGAGCCTGCCGCTCGCCAGCACGTAAAAGCCATCCGCTGCGGCGCCTGCCTCGAACAGCAGTGCACCAGTCGGCAGACAGAACTGCACGGCATGCTGCGCAAGCGCATCGAGCGCCGCGCCCTGGACCGCGGCAAATGCCGGGCAGGCTCGCAGACAATCCGACGCACGGCGCACCTCGCGAACCGTGGCAGGTTCTTCCTCCAATGCCATGCAATCCCCCATGCCGGCACGCGCCGTGGCTCCTCAATACAGCGGCCGCGGAATCCGGTAACTTGAATGCGGACTGTGATCGCGCGCACGCTCCGCCCGCGCGGCGTGTCATTTGTCAGTGTCGTCGTCAGTGCCGGGCGTGATAGAGGAGGCGTTTCGGATGGGCCGTTCGTACCAAGCGATCGTCTTCTCCCACGGCAAGGAAAGCGGACCTTGGGGCTCGAAGATCCTGGCCATGGCGGAGATTGCGCGCGGATTCGTGCCGCGCGTCGAGTCGGTCGACTATCGCGGCGTGGATGATCCGCGTGCGCGGGTCGCGCAGCTCATCGCCGTCGGGCGCGGGCTGCCGCCGCCGCTGGTGCTGGTTGGGTCGAGTCTCGGCGGCCATGTATCGGCCGCCGCCGCAGGCTTGCTGCCGGTGCGGGGACTGTTTCTGCTCGCCCCGGCTTTCTACATGCCGGGATTCGAGGCCCAAACGCCCCGCGTCGCATGCGCGGCGGCCATCGTGCACGGCTGGCGCGACGACGTCGTGCCCGTGGAACACAGCATCCGCTGGGCCCGCGAACACGGGGCCGCCCTGCACGTGCTCGATTCGGATCACCGCCTGCAGGATCGAATCGCGGCCATCGGAGACCTGCTGCGCGATTTTCTGGTCGCGCTCGACTAGTGCGGTGGCGCGGCGTCCGATGGCGCCGCAGGCAGGTCGGCGGACGGCGTGCCGGGCGCTAGATTCTGAGTCTGGGCGAGTTCGCGCCAGCTCTCCCCGATCTGTTCCCCGCAGCGCCGCCCCATCGCGTCGAAGCCGGCGCCGAGCGATCCGATGTAGGCCGTGATGTAGCGCCTGCCGGCGACCGACTCGAGAAAACCGAGCAACCCGCGCAGGTCGGCGTCGGACAGATCGCGATAGCCGTAGGCCAGGTACCGGCGCAGCGGCTGGCGCAGGCTCTTCTCCATCTCCTCGCGGCTCGAATCGCCCGATTTTCGCACCCGCTCGTCCGCGGCCACGGGGTCCAGACCCGAGCCGATGGCAGTTCCGATCGCGAGCGCCCGCCCCATGCTCATGTAGATCTGCACCGTCGATTCGGTCGAGCGCGAGGCATGCTCGAGCTGGGTGAGCAGCGCCTCGCGCTTCGGGCTGACCGGGGCGGCAAGCTCGCCGTTGGTGACCTTGTCGATCACCGACTCATCGAGCCGCGCGACCGCGACGTCCGCCGCCACCATGCGCCGGCCGAGTTCGCCGTTCAAAAACGCGAGCGTCTTTTTGACCGTGGCGGCATCGAGGTTCGCGGCCAGGGAGTTGAGTGCGGGCGGCTCGAACACATCGATGCGAAAGCCGCGCTCCGCCGCGGAGGTGACGGCCGCCAGCTGCTTGTCGGAAAGCTTCGCGGCCGGATCGCCGGCGAACAGCTGGCGCATGCGCGCCGGCATGGTGCCGAGGGAAGCTCGCACCTGCTCCCGGATCGCAGCGGCCTGATAGACCTGCGCCGCCGTGTCGATGTCGACCGCGGTGGCGGTGGCGGTGGCGGTGGCGGTCGCGGACGCGGTGGCGCACAGCTGGGCCGACAGCAGCAGCAACGCGAATCGAATCATGCGCAACTCCGTGTGATAATGATGCGCGCCGATTGTACACTCAAGGCCCCGCAGGGCCGGCCGGTCGGGCTCTTCACGATGGGGTATTCGATGGGCATGCTGAAATCATGGCGGGTCTCGACGGCGCTCCTGCTTCTCGCCGGCTGCTCAGGAAACAGCCAATCACCGCCGGCCGCGGCGCCCCCGGCGTCGCCGCCTTCGGCTACGGCGCCCCCGCCCCCGGCCGATGCCCCGCGTGACAGGACGGTGTTCGATCCGCTCACGCAGCAGCTCGACCGCGCCAAGGGCGTGCAGGGCACTGTGGATGAGGCAGCCAGCCGGCAGCGCGAGGCGGTCGATGCGCAGGAGCGCGGCAACGCGCCGCCCTGATCCGCACCAGGATCCGCGATGATCGGCGCCGGCCTGCGACGGGCGTGGCACTGGATCGTTTACAAGACCTTGGGCCTGTGGGTGCGTGCCGCCGTCAAGCCGGACGACGCGGCCGAGACAATCGCCGCGCTGGCGCGGCCCGTGTGCTACGTCCTCGAGCATGAGAGCACCACCGATCTCGCGATGCTCAGCCAGGCGTGCGTGCGCCTGCGCCTGCCGCGCCCGACGCGCCGGCTGCTCATCGGCGGCCGCCGCATCGGACCGGCATTCTTCGAACTCGCGCGGCGAACCCGCTGGTTCGGCCGGCGCAGTGACGTGCGCGCGCCGCGGCGCCTGCGCGAGATCCTGGCGGCCGCCGCGGCGGATGACGCGTTCGACGTCGACCTCGTGCCCGTGGCGATTTTCTGGGGACGCGCCCCGCACAAGGAAGCGCGCTGGTGGCGGCTGCTGTTCGCCGAGAACTGGGTGTTGCTCGGGCGCTTCCGGAAATTACTCACCGTGGCGTTCACCGGGCGCAATACGCTGATTCATTTCGGCGCTCCGCAGCGCCTGCGGGATCTGTGTGAACCGGGCTGGAGCGAGCCGCGCAACGAACGGCGCGTCCTGCGCACGCTGCGCGCGATGATGAAGGCGCAGCGCGTCTCGACGATCGGACCGGATCTGTCGCACCGCCGGACCATCGTCGTCCACGTGCTCAAGACCCAGGCGGTGCGCCGCGCGCTGCGCGAGGACATGCGCACGCGGGGCGTGTCGCGCCGCGCCGCGCTGCTGACGGCAAAAAGGTATGCCGATGAGATCGCCGCGAACTATTCGCAGCCCTTCGTCACCTTCATGTCGTTGCTGCTCGGCTGGCTGTGGAACCGGCTCTATGACGGCGTCGAGTTCGCGCACACGGAGAAGCTGCGTGAGATCGCGGACGGCGCCGAGATCATCTACGTGCCGTGCCATCGCAGCCACATGGACTACCTGCTGCTCTCCTACGTGATCTATCACGAGGGGTTCCCCATTCCGCACATCGCCGCCGGGGTGAATCTCAACATGCCGGTCATCGGCCGGTTTTTGCGCAAGGGGGGCGCCTTCTTCATGCGGCGCACGTTCAAGGGGAACGCGCTTTACTCAGCGGTGTTCACGGGCTATCTCGGCACGATGATGAGCCGCGGCCATCCGCTCGAATACTTCATCGAGGGCGGCCGCAGCCGCACCGGCCGGCTGCTCCCGCCGCGCACCGGCATGCTGTCGATGACGGTGCGCAGCCATCTCGCCGAGCCGAAGCGGCCGGTGGTGTTCCTCCCGGTCTACATCGGCTACGAGCGCATCGTCGAGGGCGGCACCTACATCGGGGAGCTGTCCGGCCGGCCGAAACAGAGGGAGAGCCTCCTCGGGCTGCTGCGTACGCTGCCGGCGCTGCGGCGCAAATTCGGCAGGGTGCACGTGAATCTCGGCGAGCCGATCACGCTAGCAACGATGCTGAAGCGCGGTGATGCCGGGGCGTGCCGCCAGACCGCGGCCACGGCCGAGGAAACGACCGCCATCGCGGCCCGGCGGCTCGCCGTCGCAATCGCGACCGGCATCAACGCGGCGGCGGCCGTCACGCCGATCAACCTGGTGGCCATGGCGGTGCTCGCCACGCCGCGTCAAGCCCTGCCCGAGACGGACCTCATACGCCAGTTGGAGCTCTATCAGATGCTGCTGCGACGCGCGCCGTATTCGCCGCTCGTCACCGTCGATGCGCAAAGCGGCGCCGCGATGACCGCCTACGCCGAATCGATGGGGATGTTGCAGCGGCAGGCGCATCCGCTCGGCGACATCCTGCGCATGACGGCCGAGCGGGCGGTGCTGGCGACCTACTACCGCAACAACGTGCTGCACCTGTTCGCGCTGCCGTCGCTGCTCGCCTGCTGCTTTCTCAGCAACGAGAGCATGCGCACCGAGGACATTCAACGCCTCGTCTGGCGCATCTACCCCTACGTGTGCGCGGAACTGTTCCTGCGCTGGGACGAAGCCGAGGTCGGCACCGAGGCGCTGCGCATGCTGGAGACCTTCGAGAGCCTCGAGCTGCTTGCCGCGGACACGCACGGCACGCTCTGGCGGCGACCGCCGCCCACCTCGGTGCGGGCGGTGAGCTTGTCGCTGCTTGCGGAAGCGACCATCCAGACCATCGAGCGCTACTACCTGGCGATCGCGCTGCTGCTCCGGTCGGGCAGCGGCGCGATCGGCGCGGCGGCGCTCGAGCAGCGCTGCCACCTGACCGCGCAGCGCATGTCGCTGCTCTACGGGTTGGATTCGCCGGAGTTCTTCGATCCAAGCCTGTTCCGTAATTTCATCGACCTCTTGATCGAGCGGGGCGTGATCGACTCGTCGCCGGGCGGCCTCCTCGAGTTCGGCGAGCCGCTGCTCGCGGTGGCCGCCGATGCGCAGCTCGTGCTGTCGGCGCAGATCCGCCACAGCATTCTGCAGGTCACCCTCGGTCGGGCGGACGGCTGATGGCGGGCCCGGGTGCCACGCCGCACCACGGCTGGCGTGCCGCCATCATCGATCCCCTGCGCGGCAGAACCGCGCTGTCCCGCGTCGTGTGGCTGTACGGATTGGTGGGCTCGCTCGCTTATGGCGCGCTCGAACTCCTGCTCGATCCCGCCAACGGGTTTGCAATGCGGCTCTATTCGGCGGGCGGCGTGCTCTTCAGCCTGTATGTGTCCGTCGCGACGTATCGCTGCGCATTCAATTCCCGGTCGAGGTTCTGGGGCTGGATGGCCCGCGTCGGGGCCGTCGTGTCGCTCCTGCTGCTGCCGGTGTTGGCCTACCTCGACTGGTCGGGTGCGCTGAGTCTCGCGCTGATGGGCGAGCAATGAGCCGCCGGCCGCGCAGCAGCCATCGGGACCGGGCTTGTTACTCCAGTCCGCGATCGCGGCGCCCGCGCTTGGTGCCGGCGCGGTGCTTCTTCGACTCGATGCGCCGCTCCTTCGAGGCGCGGGTCGGGCGGGTTTTCTTGCGGATCTTCGGTTCGACCAGTGCCTCGCGGATGAGCGCCGCGAGCCGCTCGAGCGCCTCGCGGCGATTCTGATCCTGGCTCCGCTCGCTCCTCGCGCTGATGAGGATGCTGCCGTCGTCGAGGAGGCGTTGGCCGGCGAGCCGGCGCAGCCGCTGCTTCACCGCGGCGCGAAGCGTGGTGTTGACCGGCAGCAGAAAGCGCAGCTGCACGGCGCTCGCAACCTTGTTCACGTTCTGGCCTCCCGGGCCGGACGAGCGGATGGCCTTCCACTCGATGTCCTCGTCAGGGATCGCGAGCCCGTCGCCTACGGGGAGCGGCACTACGGGGAGCCTGCCCCGACATTCGGACGGGCCATGTGCACGAGGATCTCGCGCTGGGCGGTTGGAATGGTGAGTCCGTGCGCCTTGAAGAGCCGCCAGATCGCGCGGTTCACCTCGGAGCGCACGTTGTTCACGCCTTCCTGTGGGTCGGAGATCCAGAATCGCAACTCCAATTCAATACCGCTGTCGCTGAAGTGCATCAGCCGCGAGGCGGGCGCGGGGTCGCGCAGCACGCGCGGCTGGTTTTCACATGCCGCGAGCAGCACCGCGAGCGCGACCTCCGGGTCGTCCTGGTAGCTCACGCGCACGGGCAGCTTCAGGCGGATGCGCGGGTCGGTGTAGCTCCAGTTGATCACGGCATTGGAGATGAGCTGCTGGTTCGGCACCAGCATCTCGACGCCGTCGCGGTCGCGCACGACGACGTAGCGGCCGCGCAGTTCCTGCACCCATCCGAAATTCTCCGTGCTGGTGCCGCTCTGCCCGGAGAAGCTGATCACGTCGCCCGGCTTGATCGATCGGTCCATCAGGAGCACGAAGCCGCTGACGAAGTTGGCGGCGATCGACTGCAGGCCGAAGCCGAGCCCGAGGCCGATCGCGCCGGTGAGCACGGTGAGGGCTGTGAGGTCGACGCCGGCGGCATTCAATCCGAGCAGCACGCTCAAGCCGATGAGAAAGGCGTTCGCGAACTTCGCGATCCCGATGCGTGTGGACGGGGCGAGCGTCTCAAGCCTCTGCAGCCGGCGGTCGATCCAGCGGCTCACCCAGGCCCCGGCGAGAACGAAAAGGGTCAACGTGAAGAACAGTTTGACGATGGACCAGAGCGTGATGCGGCCCTTGCCGGCGATGATGCCGACGCTGTCGAGGAAGCCGATCAGCGGATCGAGCCAGCCGAGGAAATCCGCGGCGAGCAGCAGCCAGATGAAGAGGGCAACCCGCGCTTCCCACGGATACATCCAGGAGCGTTCGCCGAGACTCACCGCGAACAGCAGCACGCCGGCGCGCACCGCGACGTAGGCGCCGATCAGGCGCGCGGCCGTCTCGAGCAGCGTCGTGTCGGCGTGGGCCGCGTGCAGCGCCGTCCGGGAGGCGAGCACCGCGAGCAGCGCGATCACCGCCGGCGACACCAGCAGGCCGGCCCGCGGAAAGAACGTGCGCCAACCGCCCGCCACGACGTCGGGCCCGATCAGGCGCACGAAGCGCTCGCGCAGGACACCGCCCACGAACCAGCCGAGCAGCAGACAGAACGCGACCGCCGCGAGTTCAGTCAGCACATTGCGGGAAAACAGGATTTCGAAAAACGCCTGGAGCCGGTACCAGAGCTCCGTCATGCGTTGAGGTCCGGGATCAGCTGGCTCTCGAGACGCGCGATCTGGTCCTTCAGCATCAGCTTGCGCTTCTTCAGGCGCTTCATCTGCAGCTCGTCGATCTTGAAATCCATGCTGAGCCGGGAGATGACGTCGTCGAGGTCGCGATGTTCGATGCGCAGCTTTCGCAGCCGCTCGATGTTCTTGAACAGGTCGGTATTGACGTTGCTTTCTTCGTCGGTCACGGATTCGCTTCTTTCAGATTCGGCTCTAAGATTCGGCTCTAGAGGCCTTGTTGCCGCCAAACGGGCGCGACGCAGGCCGGTAGCTTAAGGGACCGGCCCAGGCGATTCCAAGAAAGATTGGGATCATGAAAATCCGATCCGACCGATCCCGCGAGGCCGTGGTTCACCGCGAGCTGCGCGCATGCTTCGACGGTGTGCGGGGAATTGCCGCCCGTGATCACCTCGAGCGCCGTGCCCCCAGAGGCGGCGAAATCGGCGAGCAGCTGGCGCCGCGTCCCCGCCGACAATGCATAGCGCGCCGGGTGGGCGAGCGCCGCCACGCCGCCGGCCGACCGGACCCAGCCGACGACCGCATCGAGTGCCGGCCAATCGGCGGCGATGTCGGCCGCCTTGCCGCGGCCGAGGAATTGCCGGAACGCCTGCTGCGACGAGCGCACGTGCCCGTCCGCGACCAGCGCGGCCGCGAGATGCGTCCGGCTCGGCAGACCGGGATGAGCAAGCACCGCGCTGAGCAGTGCATCTCCGGGCAGGTGCATTTCGCTGAGCCGTGCACATATCCGCCGCATGCGCTCGTAACGGCGCGCCGCCTGCGAGTCGAGGGCCCGCCGCAATCCGCCGTCGGCCGGATCGATCCACAGGCCGAGGACGTGAATGCTCTGGCAGCGCCACGCGGCTGATATCTCCACGCCGGGCACCAGGCGCAGGCCGAGCGGCACGGCATGTTTAGCGGCGATTTCGAGCCCCGCAACCGTGTCGTGATCGGTGAGCGCCAGCACCTCGACGCCGGCGGCGGCTGCGGCGGCGACGAGATCACCAGGCGCCAGTGCGCCGTCGGAACAGGTCGAATGGGTGTGCAGATCGATGTTCAGCGCGTCGTTCATGAGGCTTGGCCGGCAAGGCCGACGGCCTTGAGTCGGCCGCCGTGGAGCAGCACGAAGCCCTGGGCACGTTCGAAGCCGTCGTGCGTGTAATCGAACGTGTAGGTGCGCAGGAGGTGCCGCCGCCCGTCAGGGCCGCGGTTCAGCCGGAAACCGGAGAATGCCACCGTGCCGTCGAGGAATTGCACGACCGCGCGTGAACAAGTGTCCTTTGCGATACGGTTGGCCGCTTCGCGCGCATCGAGCGCGGTCTGCCACGTTTTATACGCCGCCCCGATCACGCACGAGGCCACCACGAGGAACAGTAGGTCGCCGCTCATGCCGCAGAGCTTACCGTCCGACGCGACGCCGCGCCCTGGTTTTCCCAGAATCACCCCCCATCTCTATGGGGCACGGCAGCCCGAAGACGGCGGAGGAATGATGACGAGGAATGAATTACAGCCTTATTTGACAGTTCGCGTCGATCCCGCGGAAATGGTCCAATATGTTCACATGATGATGAGCGTGCCGCGCAGCGAACCGGGCGGTGGGTCTTCGAGCGCGCTGGCCGAGCGCCAGTGGGGCGGCGATACGCGCGTCGCGCGCGCGGCGCAACTGCGCTGGAGCGCGCTCAACCGCGCTTTTGGCGACGCCCGGGTGAGCACCTGGACGACGCCGCGGCGCCGCGATCAGATCCATGTCCCGGCCGCCTTGATCGCCGCCGCCGGCGTGGCGCGTCTGACGCTCGCCGAAGACGAGGTGGTGTTCGACATTCCGACGCTGCTCGATGCCACGCTGCAGCTCTGCGAGCCCGTCGGCAACGCGTAGGAGCCTCTCAGGCAGGCTCCGAGGGCGCGGGTGCCGGCAGGATGGCGGGATCGTTGAAGGCGATGAAGTCGCCATTGATGAGACTTTTCCGGCAGTTGTATCGCAGGCGGTGCCCATCGAGCCGCGTGACGAAGCCGCCGGCCGCTTCCAGCACCGCTTGTCCGGCCGCCGTGTCCCACTCCGAAGTCGGCCCAAAACGCGGGTAGAGGTCCGCGGTGCCCTCGGCCACGAGGCAGAACTTGAGGGAACTGCCTATGCTGCGGGTTGCATGGCGGCCGACCCGGGCAAGATAACCGGCCGTCGACGCGCCCGCGTGCGAACGGCTGCCGACGACGCGCAGCGGATTGCCCGGCGCGCTGGTGTGAATTCCGGCGATTGCAGCCGCGCCGCGCCGACGGAAGGCGCCGAGGCCGCGACCGCCCCAATACAGCAGGTCCTGTGCCGGGGCCGAGATCATACCGAGCACCGGTTCATGATCGACGACGAGCGCGATGTTCACGGTGAACTCGCCGTTGCGCTTGACGAACTCGCGCGTGCCGTCGAGCGGGTCGACCACCCAGACGTCATGCCAGTTGCGCCGCTCCTCCCAAGGTGCCTGGGCCGCTTCCTCCGAGAGAATCGGCACGCCGGGAGTCAGCCGCCCGAGTCCATCGATGATCAGTCGCTGTGATTCGAGGTCCGCCAGCGTGAGCGGAGAATCATCGGCCTTGCGCTCCACCGTGAAGCCGCCGGCATAGACGCGCATGATCGCATCGCCGGCCCGCGCAACGATCGGCATCAGCCCCTGGGCGAGGGCGTTCAAGTCTCTCATCGGTTGGTATGATACCGGCATGGAGAACGGCGCTGCACTCGAATGGTCGGCCATCGACACGGTCATTCTCGACATGGACGGCACGCTGCTCGACCAGCGTTTCGACAACTGGTTTTGGCAGGAACTGATCCCGCGGCTGTATGGCGAGGCCCGCGGCCTCGATGTGACGGCGGCGACGGCGCTGCTGGCGGCGAAATTTCGTGCCGCGAGCGGCTCGATCGACTGGTACTGCGTCGATTATTGGACGCGCGAACTCGGATTGGACGTAGTGCGCATCAAGCGCGAAGTGCGCGCCCACGTACGCTTTCTTCCGGGCGCCGAGGCGTTTCTGGCGAAGCTGGTCGCGAGCGGCAAGCGGCGCATTCTGCTCACCAACGCCCATCCCGAGACGTTGGCGATCAAGCATGCGCAGGTTGGCGTGCAGCAGCATTTCGACGCGAGTTATTCCACCCACCGCTTCGCCCTGCCCAAGGAAGACGCGGCGTTCTGGCCGCGGCTGCGGGTGCACGAGCCGTTCGATCCGGCCCGCACCCTGTTCGTCGACGACAACCTCGACGTGCTCCGGTGCGCGCGCAATTTCGGCATTGCCTGGCTGCGCGCCGTGCGCTGCCCGGATTCGACTCAGGGGCGCAAGGATACGGGCGATTTCCCCGCGATCGACGGGGTGGCCGAACTCATGTAACCGGGGAGCCCGCGCCGTCCGGGGCGGGCGGGGCGCTTCCGCCGCCGCCGCCACGACGACGCCGGCGGCGGCGCGGGGCGGCCGTACCATCCGAAGGCTCCGTCGTGTTCGTCGCGGGTGCGTTGCCCGGCGGCCCATTCCCGGCGGCTGCGCCCATATGGGACGCGGCGAGCGCACCCTCGCTCCTGCCGTGACCGTCGCCACTGCCCGGGCTGCGGCCGCCGCCGGCTCGCCCGCCTCCCGGGCCGGTGCCACCGGCGCGGCTGCCGCCGCCAGTGCGTCCGCCGCCCGTAGTCCGGGCGCCACCGCCGGCGCGTCCGCCGCCACCTGGGCGGCTGCCCCCGCCCGGCCGACTTCCTCCGCCGGGCCGGCTTCCTCCGCCGGGCCGACCGCCGCGGCTTCCCATACGCCCCCCACCCGCACCGCCGCCGCGGCCCTGGTCATGCCGCGGCGCACGCTCGCGCCATACCGCCGGCGGCGGTGCGGTGACCGCCGCGAGATCCAGCGTATCGATGGCGGCGCGCGGTATCTGGTGGCCGATGTAGCTCTCGATGTCCGGCAGCGAGATTGCGTATTCCTCGCAGCCGAAACTGATTGCATCGCCCTCCGCGCCGGCGCGGGCCGTACGGCCAATGCGGTGCACATAATCCTCGGCATCGTTCGGCAGGTCGAAGTTGAAGACGTGGCTCACGTCGGGAATGTGCAGGCCGCGCGAGGCCACGTCCGTCGCGATCAGAACGGCCACCTCGCCATTGTGAAAATCGCGCATCATCTTCAAACGCTTGGTCTGCGGGACGTCGCCGGAGAGAGCCTGGGCGACGAAGCCGTTGGCCGTGAGCGTTCGCTCGAGCACCTCGGCAACACGCCGGGTGTTCACGAACACCATGGTGCGGCGTGCATCGATGCGCCGCAGGAGCCCCATGAGCAACGGGATCTTCTCCTCGGTGGACGGGAAATAGAGCACCTGCCGCACGCGGTCCACCGTCATCTTGTCCGGTTCGATGCGAATCAGCTCCGGATTGTTCATGTGCTCGTAGGCGAGTTCGAGCACCCGGTGCGACAGCGTCGCCGAGAACATCATGTTGAGGCGCAGCGTGGGATGCGGCAGGCGCCGCAGGATGAAGCGGATGTCCTTGATGAACCCGAGGTCGAACATCCGGTCCGCTTCGTCCATCACCGCCACTTGAATATGGCGCAGGTCGAACACACCTTGTTTGAAGTAATCGATGATGCGTCCGGGCGTGCCGATGAGCACATCGACGCCTTCCTCGAGAATGCGACGCTGTTTCTCATAATCGACGCCGCCGAAGACGATTGCGAGTTTCAAGTTCGTGTATTTGCCGATGCCCTCGGCGTCGGAATGGATTTGCACCGCGAGCTCGCGCGTCGGGGCGATGACGATGGCGCGCGGCGCGTTTTGTGGTCGTTTGTCCGACGGCGGCTCGGTCAACAAGCGGTTGAACAGCGCAATCAGGAATGCCGCCGTCTTGCCGGTGCCCGTTTGGGCCTGGCCGGCCACGTCCTGACCGGCGAGCGCAACTGGCAGCGTTTGGGCCTGAATGGGCGTGCAGCGCGTGTACCCGAGCTCGGCGATGCCCCTCTTGAGGGACTCGTCGATGTCGAGGGATTCGAAGGTTAGCTGACTGAGATGGGCGTCTGACATTTTCACTTTAAAGGATGAGGAGGCTTGCAAAATGCGCAGGGAACGGTTAACAATACGGGAAATCCGGAGCTGGTTTATCCGCTCCCACAACCGTATCACCGGTACCCTTGTAAGGTAATCAAGACCGCTAAAGCCGCTGTATTGTGCCCGAACGGCCGCGCATCGTCACTTCGCGCTGCCACTAACTCCGTTTTCCCTTTGAGCGTCCCCCCTTAATTCCGTCATATGAATCCCCTTAATGGAGGCATTCCCGCAGTGAGTAACCCAAGTATCGTCCATACGAGCGACGCCACGTTCGATAAGGACGTCATCAACGCCGACAAACCCGTTTTGCTCGATTTCTGGGCGGAATGGTGCGGGCCCTGCAAGATGATCGCGCCGATACTCGACGAGATCGCCGAGCAGTATAAGGACAAGATCCGCATCGCCAAGCTGAACATCGACGAGAATCCGGCGACTCCGCCGAAATTCAACATCCGCGGCATCCCGACGCTGATTCTGTTCAAGAACGGCACCGTCGAGGCCCAAAAAGTGGGAGCCGTGACCAAGTCACAGCTCGCCGCCTTTTTGGACAGCAACCTGTGAGAGGCTACCTCGGCAATCAGTCGCGCGGCGGCGGACAGGGCGGTGGCGGACAAGGCGGCGGCGGACAGGGGGGCGGGCGCTCCAACCGGTCCAACCGGCCGCGCAACGACAACCGCAATGGCAACACCAACGGCGGGCGGCCCGCCCACGAAGACTATGGCGACCTGCCGGAGGGCGGCGATGACCTAGAGATCATTGCGCCGACCGATCTCGCGCGCAGCCGCAGCTCCATGAACCTCACGGAGCTGAAGAAGCGGCCTATCAGCGACCTCGTGAAGCTCGCCGAGACCATGGGTCTCGACAACATGGGCCGCTCGCGCAAGCAGGACATCATCTTCGGCGTCCTCAAGGCGCATGCGCGCAAGGGCGAGGACATCTATGGCGACGGTGTTCTCGAGATCCTGCAGGACGGGTTCGGTTTCCTGCGCTCATCCGATTCGAGCTATCTCGCCGGCCCCGACGACATCTACGTCTCGCCGAGCCAGATTCGCCGCTTCAATCTGCGCACCGGCGATTCCATCTCCGGGCTGATCCGCCCGCCGAAGGAAGGCGAGCGCTATTTCGCGCTGCTCAAGGTCGGCGAGATCAACTTCGATTCGCCGGAGAGCTCGCGCGGCAAGGTGCTGTTCGAGAACCTGACGCCGCTGCATCCGACGGAGCGGCTGAAGCTCGAGCGCGGCAACGGCTCGACCGAGGATTTGACGGCGCGCGCCATCGACCTCGTGGCGCCCATCGGCAAAGGGCAGCGCGGTTTGATCGTCTCGCCGCCGAAGGCCGGCAAGACCATGCTGCTGCAGAACATCGCCACGGCGATCACCGCCAATCATCCGGAATGCTACCTGATCGTGCTGCTGATCGACGAGCGGCCCGAGGAGGTCACCGAAATGGCCCGCACCGTGAAGGGCGAGGTTGTTTCCTCCACGTTCGATGAACCCGCGAGCCGGCACGTGCAGGTCGCGGAGATGGTGATCGAGAAAGCCAAGCGACTCGTCGAGCACAAGAAGGACGTGGTGATCCTGCTCGATTCCATCACCCGTCTCGCGCGCGCCTACAACACCGTCGTGCCGAGTTCCGGCAAGGTGCTGACCGGCGGCGTGGATGCCAACGCGCTGCAGCGGCCGAAGCGTTTCTTCGGCGCCGCGCGCAACATCGAGGAGGGCGGCAGCCTCACGATCCTGGCGACGGCGCTGGTCGACACGGGATCCAAGATGGACGATGTGATCTTCGAGGAATTCAAGGGCACGGGCAATTCGGAAATCCACCTCGACCGGCGCATCGCGGAGAAGCGCACCTTCCCCTCGATCAACATCAACCGCTCCGGCACCCGCAAGGAGGAGCTGATCACGGATCCGGCGGAGCTGTCGAAGATGTGGATTCTGCGCAAGCTGCTGCACCCCATGGACGAACTGGCGGCGATCGAGTTCCTGCTCGACAAGATGAAGGACACGAAGACCAATACGGACTTCTTCGACGCGATGAAGCGATAGCGCAGGCGGAGACCTGAGCGAGGGAACGCAGGGAGCTGTCGATGCAATGGTGGGCATGGGTGGCCATAGGTGCCATTCTCCTCGGTTCCGAACTTGCGTTCGTCGACGCGCAGTTCTATCTCGTGTTCGTCGGCGGCGCGGCCTTCGTCGTCGGCTTCGTGGAACTGACGGGTCTTTCTCTCGCGGTCTGGCTGCAGTGGCTGCTGTTCGCCTTTCTCGCCGGGTTCGGCATGCTGGCCTTCCGGCGGCGGATCTACGAATACATGCGCCGCAACCTGCCGGCCATGAAGGGCGGCCCCGCCGGCGAGAGCGTCGTGCTGCCGACGGCGCTACCGCCCGGAGATGTCTGCCGCGTCGAATTCCGCGGCAGTTCCTGGAGCGCTTTGAACGGCGGACGATCGATCATCGCCGCCGGATCGCGGGCGCGCATCGAGCGGGTCGAGGGATTGACGCTCGTCGTGCACGGCGAGCACTGATCCGGCGCACTGATCCGGCGAGTAGTGATCCAGGGGTGAACCGAGGAGTGATAAAGACGTGGACAACCCGTTGAGCTACGTGGCGATCGTGATCGCCGTGCTGGTCGTCGTCACCGTGTTCAGGACGGCGGTGGTGGTGCCGCAGCAGAGTGCCTTCGTCGTCGAGTATCTCGGCAAGTACAGCCGCACGCTGCAGGCGGGCTTCCACATTCTCATGCCGTTCGTCGAGAAAGTCGCGTACAAGCACAGCCTGAAGGAGCTGGCACTCGACATCGCCGAGCAGATCTGCATCACGCGCGACAACGTCCAGGTCGCCGTCGACGGCATTCTCTACATGCAGGTGCTCGACCCGCATCTCGCCTCGTACGGCATCACCAACTACTCCTTCGCCATCACCCAGCTCGCGCAGACGACGCTGCGCAGCGAGATCGGCAAAATCGAGCTCGACCGGACCTTCGAGGCGCGCGGCGTGATCAATGCCAACGTGGTGAGCGAACTCGACAAGGCGTCGGCGCCGTGGGGCGTCAAGGTGCTGCGCTACGAGATCCGCAACATCACGCCGCCGAAGGACATCCTCTCGGCCATGGAGAAGCAGATGCGCGCGGAGCGCGAGAAGCGCGCGGTGGTTCTCACCTCCGAGGGCGAGCGGGACGCCAAGATCAATTCCGCCGAGGGCGACAAGCAGCGTGTGATCAAGCAGTCCGAGGCGAGCAAGCAGCAGCAGATCAACGAAGCCGAGGGACAGGCGGCGGCGATTCTCGCCGTGGCGAGCGCCACGGCCGAGGGTTTGCGGCAGGTGGGCATCGCGCTCTCGGATCGCGGCGGCATCGAGGCGATGCAACTGCGCATCGGCGAGGAATATGTCAAGCAGTTCGGCAAGCTCGCCCAGGCCGGCACCACGCTCGTCGTGCCGGCGAATCTCACCGACCTCGCCTCGATCGTCACCATGGCGACCAGCATCGCGCGCAAGGCGCCGGGGGCCGCGTCTCAGGCCGCCAGTTGACACGGAGAGCGCGTCGGGATTAGTTTCTGGGCGACATCAAGCCGATGCGATAGTTCGTCTACCGTCGCCGCCGCGGATACAAAAATTTTCAGGACTGCCGCAGGGCGGGCAACATGGGTGAATAAGTGTCTGTGAGGCAATCACTGCTCGGCCGCCGGATTCGTGCGGCGCATTCATCCAACTCATTCGCCGGCGACTCGGTTTCAACCGCCTTGCCGCGCTGGTGCTTGAGTCCTGCGCTCCTCTTCGGGTTGGGTCTTGTCGTGTCGCCCCATGCGCATGCTCAGCAGTACACGATCAATGATCTGGGCACCCTCGGCGGTACGGGCAGCTACCTCGGAATTCAGGGCATCAACGCCGGCGGGCAGGTGGCGGGGAACGCAAGTACCGCGGGCAACACCGACGATCACGCGTTTCTGTACAGTGGCGGCACAATGCAGGATCTCGGCACCCTCGGCGGGCTTGACAGCTTCGGGAATGGCATCAACGCGAGCGGGCAGGTGACGGGATACTCAGACCTCGCGGGCAACACCACCGAGCACGCGTTTCTCTACAGCGGCGGCGCGATGAGGGATCTGGCCACCCTCGGCGGTACGTACAGCGCCGGGTATGGCATCAACGCGAGCGGCCAGGTGACCGGCGAGTCCGGGATCAGCGGAAACAGCGCCGTTCATGCATTTCTCTATAGCGGCGGCGCGATGAAGGATCTAGGCACCCTCGGCGGTACGAGCAGCTCCGGGTACGGCATCAATGCGAGCGGCCAGGTGACGGGCTACTCCGCGATCACGGGCAACACCGCCGACCATGCATATCTCTACGGCGGCGGGACGATGCAGGATCTCGGCACCCTCGGCGGTACCTACAGCTACGGGGAAGGTGTCAACGCGAGCGGGCAGGTGACGGGCTACTCCCAAATCACGGGAAATACCACAGCGGCCGAGCACGCATTCCTCTACAGCGGCGGCACGATGAAGGATCTGGGCACCCTCGGCGGTTCGAACAGCGACGGTTATGCCGTCAACGCGAGCGGGCAGGTTGTGGGCGGGTCCCAAATTACGGGGAACGCGGCCTTCGACGGATTTCTCTACAGCGACGGGAAGATGAGCGACATCAATACACTCGATACCTCGAGCGCCCTCGCGCAGTACGTGACCTTATCGAGCGCACAGGGGATCAATGACAACGGCGCGATCGCGGCGGTTGGAATCGATTCGCGAACGAAGCAGAATCACGCCTATCTGCTCACCCCCCTCCCGCCGCCGTCCATTCTCTGGCAAAACAGCAACGGCGACGTGGTGCGCTGGTACACGAGCGGCGGCACGATCGCCTCGTCGGCCAATCTCGGGGTGGTTCCCAGCGGCTGGACGGTTCAGGGCACGGGCAATTTCAACGGCGACGGCAAGGCCGACATCCTCTGGCGCAATACGACGAGCGGCGATGTGGTCATCTGGTTCGTGAGCGGCGGCACGATCACTGCGTCCACCGATCTCGGCGTCATTCCGGTCGCTTGGACGGTTCAGGGCACTGGCGATTTCAACGGCGACGGTAAAACGGACATTCTTTGGCGCAATTCGAACGGTGATGTCGTCATCTGGTTCATGAACGGCGGCACGATCGCCTCATCGGCGGACCTTGGTGTCGTCCCGTCGAGTTGGACGATCCAGGGTGCGGGGGATTTCAACAGCGACGGGAGAGCCGACATTCTCTGGCGCAACACGACGAGCGGCGATGTGGTCATCTGGTTCATGAGCGCCGGCACGATCACATCGTCGGCCGATCTCGGGGTAATTCCGGCGAGCTGGACGATCCAGGCGACGGGGGTCGACGGCATGCCCGACATCTTCTGGCGCAATGCGACCACCGGCGATGTGGTCATCTGGTTCATGAACGGCGGCACGATTGCCTCGTCTGCGGATCTCGGGATCGTCTCCGGGGCGTGGACGATCCAGGGCGCGGAGGATTTCAACGGCGACGGCAAGAGCGACCTCCTCTGGCGCAATACGACGAGCGGCGATGTGGTGATGTGGTTTCTGACCGCAGCCGGCACGATTGCCTCGTCTGCCGATTTTGGCGTGGTCCCGCTATCGTGGAATTCCCAGCCGTTGATGCGCAACTGAGTGGCGCGGCTCACGAAACTGAGTCAGACAGGCTCCTCGCATTGCGGCGCGCAAACCCCCAATAAAACGCCGCGGTGAGGACCGTCGCGGCGATGAGTCCCAAGATCTCGGCGGGGGAGGCGAGCGCGATCAGCGCCAGCATGCTCGCGACGCCGATGAGCATGGCGGCGCCGAGATAACGAAACCCGAGCGGCGTGCCGGCGAGCGCGACCCGCGCGCGCGCGAGGCGCCACGCCGCGGTGCAGGCGGCGATGTACACGAGGGCGATCGCCAGCGTCGACAGCACCGCAAGCTCCGCAAACGTACCGGTGAGCGCCAGCAAGGTGGAGAGCGCGGCATAACTCACGATGGCGACGTGCGGCGCGTGCGTGCTCGCGCGGACTCGGCCGAGCGCGCGCGGCAGCAGCCCGTCGCGGCCAAACGCAAACAGCACGCGCGGGGTGCCGAGCAGGTCGCCGGCGATCCAGCTGAACATGGAGAGGCCCGCACCGGCGAGCAGCAGCATGCGCAGCACCGGGTTGAGGCGGGCCATCGCGTCCGCGAGCGGCGTCTCGGTCTGCGCGAGGGTGGCCCCGAGTACTCCCTGGCAGACCACTTGGACGGCCACGTAGAGCAGCGTCACGCCCAGCATCGCGATACCGAGCGCAACCGGGATGGTGCGGGCGGGCTGCGCGACCTCGCCGCTCGCACACACGGATGTCCCCATTCCGGTGAAAGCGAACAGGGCCAGGATCAGGGCATGACCCAGACCTTCCGGGCTGACGGGTACCGTCTGCGTGAAATTCGCGGCGTGCATCGCGCCCGCACCGGCCACGAGGAAGACGGCGAGCGGAATCAGCTTCAGAACGGTGGTTGCGTTGACGATGCGGGTACCGCGCGCGACACCGCCGAGCTGCACCAGCGTCAGGCCGCCGATCACCGCCACGATGATGAGCGCATGGGCGGACGTGGCAATGCGAGCGGGCAGGATGCTTACCGCCGTATCGGCAAGCGCCGCGGCAATGCCGCCGCTGGCGAGGGCGCTGCTGAACCAGAGCAGCGTGCCGGCGACGAAGCCGACGAACGGACCGAACGCCGCCTCGATGTAGCCGTAGGCGCCGCCGCTCGTCGGCACGCGGCTGCCGCCCTCGGCGAAGCAGATGGCGATCGCCCCGATCGCGCCGGCGCAGCCGAGAAATGCGAGGGGCGCGAGGACGCCGATGGAGGCGGCGAGGTTGGCCGGCACGGCGAAGATGCTGGCGCCGACGACGATGTTGACGATGTTCGCCGCGAGACCCCAGGGGCCGACGGCGCGTACCAAGCCCTTGTCTCTCAGGTTCTCCTGCACGCCTTCAGCGTAGCACGCCTCAGCGTGGCACGAGCGCGCGGTGGCCGATGTCACGGCGGTAGTGCACCCCATCCCAGTGGATTGCCGCCGCGAGCGCGTATGCCTGAACCTTGGCGGCGGCGAGATCCGCGCCGAGGCCGACGGCGCACAGCACGCGGCCGCCGTTCGTGACGATTTGGCCGCCGCGCTGTTCCGTGCCGGCATGAAACACCTTGCCGGGGAGCGATGCCGCCAGCTCGAGTCCGGTGATCGGGTCGCCCCTGTGCACGGCGCCGGGATAACCCGCGGCGGCCATCACGACGCCGAGTGCGGCGCGTGGATCCCAGTCGGCCTGCACGTCGGCGAGCCGGCCCGCGAGCGCCGCTTCGCACAGGTCGACCAGGTCGCTCCTCAATCGCATGAGGATGGGCTGGGTTTCCGGATCTCCGAAGCGGCAGTTGAACTCGAGCACGTGCGGCGTGCCGTCCGCGCCGATCATGAGTCCCGCATAGAGAAAACCGGTGTAGGCGTGCCCGTCGTCGCGCAGGCCGCGCAGGGTGGGTTCGATCACCTCGGCGACGATGCGCGCGTGCAGTTCGGGCGTGACCAGCGACGCCGGCGAGTAGGCGCCCATGCCGCCGGTGTTGGGACCCTCG
>Ga0302319_10008044_pt1 | contig 20613 bp, 15 predicted proteins | sample Bog_T0_2_FD_203319 | JGI IMG/M metagenome (GOLD analysis project Ga0302319, IMG submission 203319) | Peat permafrost microbial communities from Stordalen Mire near Abisko, Sweden - Bog_T0_2 | ecosystem: Environmental > Terrestrial > Soil > Wetlands > Peat | place: Sweden: Abisko, Stordalen Mire... | reverse complement strand
AACTCGTCTCCTTGTAGTTATCAGGAAGAATAGGAGAGAACTGCTCGACCGTAAGTTTCACCGGCAGAGCTTTGGTCCCATAGGAGAACCAGCTTTTTGGATAGAGCGCTGCGTATTCACCGTCCCCTGCGGGATAATTCCAGTTCCAGCTGGCGAGCGTGCCGTTCTGCGGCTTGCCGATAGAGAGCGCCATGGATACAGAAGGTCCGCCTTCTGGCTGGGCGAAAACCGCAAATTGATTGGTGGGCACATCCTGGTATTTGTGCGTTCCGGCCTTCACGTGCCAGCGCTCAAAGCGACCGCGATAACTGCGCGAAAATGTTCCGGCACCAAACCCGCCGACTGGTGCTCCTTGCCAATAACCATCGTCGATGTTGGAGCCATTGAGCTCAGTCCGCTGGGAGCCGGGATTCGAAGGAGGGATCCCGATTGGGATGCGCCATGCAGCCGCGGGAATTGGGTCTTGAGCAAGCAGTGTTCCGGTAACTGCGAAGATCAGCGTAAAGATGTAGATAAAACCTTTGATTTGGGCGCTCCGAGGCGAATCGATAATCCGCACCCAAATAATACACGCGGTCAGACACAATGAGATATCTCCCTTTGGCATAGCCTGAAAGAGAAACACTCAATGAAAGATTTACCCAAGGTATACTCGGGTCATCTCATAAGCAGGCATTCCATTCGCGCAGATATTCATCCCCATTCGCGAAGAGCGCAACCCCTCGATGTAAATATGGTTTTCGGCGGAGAACAGGCAAGTGTCAATTCCATACCAACGGCGGCTCTACGCGGGCTGGCTGCTTCTGATCGTAGGGTTCGCAATTTTGCATGCGATCAACCTTCGGGCCGATTTTCCTAACCACTCGCCCTGGTCTGGGGACTGGGCAAAGTACACGGACGAAGGTTGGTACGGGAATGCGGCAATCCGCGCACACTTGTTCGGGAACTGGTATTTGCCGGGAGACTTTAACCCCGCGCCTGCGGTCCCGGTCTGGCCATTCCTTGAGTGGCTCCTGTTCTTTTTTACCGGCGTCACAGTTCAGGCGGCGCGGGGCCTGGCCGTCGCGTTTTTCTTCGCGAATCTTTGGCTGAGCTATCTCTTGCTTCGAGCGCGCGGCTCGCGCTGGATGGCGATGTTGGCACTCACGCTGATCGTAACAAGCCCGTTTCTTTACTGCTTCAGCCGCTTGGCGATTCTTGAGCCCATGTTGATTGCCCTTACGCTCGGAGCCTTGAACCTGGCGATTCGATTGCCGAGAATGGTTCGGCCGGTGTGGGCATCGGTTTGGATCGGTCTGATCTTCACCTTGATGATGCTCACAAAAACAACCGCCTTGTTTCTCCTTCCTGCTCTCGGATGGGCGATTTTGTTTCCGCTGTGGTCTCAGCGAAAGCTTGCTTTGCGCTGCGCTTTAACTGCGACCGGCTCATTCGCCATGACGTTTGGATTGTGGATTTCTCTCGTAGTAATGTCGGGGCTGCTGAGCGATTATAAATACCTGTTTTTTGTGAATAAATATCTAAAGCCGCCAGGATTCTATTGGCCGTTCTTGAGTCTGTGGTGGTCATTCCATGGCGGCCTGTGGGTGGACCACGTGCTTGTGCCCCTGACGGGCATTGTCATTCTGGGAGCAGTATTGGCTGCGTTTTTCTGGCGGCCCGAAAATGCCTGGGCACGAACGCTGTTATTGGATCCTGTTGTTACCGTTTCCGTGTTGGCAATCGCCGGCTACATCCTGTTCATGACATATCAGAACCATCCTCAGCCGCGGTATTACACGGTGGTGGCGTTCTTCAGCTTTTTTCTGATTGCCAAGGGGGCAGAGGCGCTGCTTGGACGGCAAGAGGAATCTGCGAACTTGTCTGTTCGCCAATCGATTCGAGGTGGCCGCAGATCGATCGAAGCGTGGATGCGGTTGTTGGGGTGGTCGGTTATCGGAGTCGCCGGATTGGCAGCGGTTATAAACGGCGCTTGGACTATCGACTATGCGGCCCACCCGGAATACACATTCGTGGACGCGGCGCAGCGTCTCACCCGATACATCGATGATCATCCCAACGGAAAACGGCTGCTGCTTTCAATCAGCGGCGATGAGATTACGCTGATCACTCATATGCCCACCATCTGCGATGACTTCGGCACCGAAGACTTACCTGGGAAGATGGCCGCCTATCAACCCGGCTGGTACGCCACCTGGAATGACTTCGATCCCGGCACACTTGAGGACATCCACAATCACTTCTCGCTGGAGCAAGTGGTTGGCTTTCGCGCATTCGATGATCCCGAGCGGAATCATCTCGTGTTGTTCAAACTGCACCCATTGCCTAATGGAGAAACACGCGACCCAGGCAGTCAGAACCTTCAGATTCCGCTTCCGGACGACAAGATCGAGATTCCGATCCAGTAGCTTCAGGGAGTAGTAGTCGGAACACGCCACTCATGCCGACCGCCGTTCGGGGAAGGGAATCGAGCGACACTCAGAAGCTGAAGCGACTGCCGACTGTCGGAGCAAGGTTGTTGTCGGAGTTATAGGGGACGCCGGGGCGATGAGGAATGGCGATGGCCAAGCCACCGCTCACGAAGGAATACGCAACCCCTGCGAATGAGTCGAATCGCTTGGTGAAGTGATGATCTAAATAGACCGACCCCTCGTTAAGAGTGCCGGCGCAGGATGCACGGAAACCAGCTGTGGCCGAGCACGTCGGCGGAAGCCGGAAATCATTCTGCCGCTGTTGATACCAGGCGAAAGTGACATCGGTTTTCTTTTGGTAGCTGTACTTCGCGCCGGTCCACCAGATCTGCACCAGCTTTTCAGAATCAAGATTGTTGTCTTCGACCCCGCTCATGATATAGCCGCCCTGGTCTGAGGCGCCCACGCCCAACGGGTTCACCGGGTTATTCTGCCAAATGTATTCATAGCCGGCAAAGACCTTGAATTGCTCCGATGAATACTTGGCAGCCGCCATAATTGCGTTGTTGTCAGTCACGATGCCATATACGGTGTTGGTCGTTCCAATCAGGTTGACCCCGTTGATGGGGTTTGTGTTGATGCTGTCCGTGGTCGACTGATATGTCGCCGCCGGACTTTGAGGACCCAGCAAGGGGTTCAGTACGCTGATCGCCTGGTTGTAATGTTGGTAGACCATGTCGGCGAAGAACTTGCCGAAGTTTCCGCCGAGGTCGAATCCATAGGCGTTGTTATGTGCCGATTCCGGCGTACAGCCAGCCGCAGTCCAGGCTGCGGAGGCCGAGAAGCATCCGCCATTCCCATCGGCGAATTTATACATCGCCCCAAAATGAGCCGGGCCATAGGCGATGCGATACTTCAAGGCGTCGTCCCAGCGACTGTCCTCGGTGTCGCCCCCGCCCGCCATCGTCCCGTTATAACCAATGTATGAAAACGCGTAGGCGCCGCCGGCCGGATCGTAAAGCAGCATCGCATCGGTGCCCAGAGCGCGCTGACGACCGAAGGTCAGCGTGCCCACATATTTGGAGGAGATACCAGCATAATATTCGTCATTGAAAGGCTGGCCCGCGCGTGCGCCGTCGATGGCTTCAGAATAGCTGGCCCTGGGAAGGCCGTTGTTGATGGTTTGGGTAGCTGACGCGTTGGCCAGCAGGCCGGATTGCGGATTGACACCGGTCGATGCATTGAATACGACGGACCAGCCGTGTAGAAACTCTTCCTTGCCCCTGATGCCAAACCCCGTCTGCGACAGGTTGTTCGGTGCGAAGAGGAATCGATGTTGATAGCCGTTTCGGTTTACCAGGGATTCGCCTTCATAGTTATAGCCGTTTTCCGGTAAGCCGTGGCTGACCCAGCCCACCCCGCCGTCATACGCGCCATATAAAGTGATGCCGTGCCAGGTCAGCGCGCAATCCGTGGTGGCGAACTCGCGGCCGCTCGAGCAAGGGTCGGGGGTCTTCTGCTGCGTCCTGGTGTCGACCTTGGTGTCCTGTCCGAACGCGACCGTTGAAGAGAAGAAGAGACCTACGGCCGCAAGAACCAACCTAACCTTGTACACATTTCCTCCAAATTTGAGTCACACGCTAGCTGTTGATGAAAAACCTGTTGCTTTGAAAGGGCCTGGCTTTAGCCAGGCCGCAAAGCCAAGCAAATGAATCCGGCTCTAGCCGCTGAGGGATTGTTTCCCACTTCAAAGACGAGTTCATTAGCAGCCTGAATGGGAGAAATCCACGACCATTTTCCTCAAAATTTGGTCAAAGATGATCGAATCAATATGAATTGATGTGGATTCTCCGGCTAGGATAGATAATATTTACGGTAAATCGTCCAAGGCAAGACTAAAACTATTTTTTTGAAAGTCCCTGGAATCTCAGGTACGCGCGATCATCACTTCAGTTGCCTTGATGAGCGCAACGGCTGTATCACCGGGTTTGAGCGCTAATTCACGAACGGCATCGGCGGTAATGATTGCTGTAACACGCTGGTGTTCAACAGCGAGAACGACTTTAGCCAAGAGGCCCTCGACAACTACCTCAAGAACCGTGCCGACCAGTTGGTTGCGACCACTGATTCGCGCCGAGCCGGAATGAGCAGGGGGACTGGGTAAGAACTCCTCAAGCGCGTCGGAAGGGATGCGGTGGTGGCCTCCAGGGGTCTTTACTGTTCGGATGCGGCCAGCCAGAATCCAGTGCTTCAGGGTCGGGTAGCTGACGCCTATTTTCTCGGCCGCCTGCCGGGGGGTGAGCAAGGTGGATGGATTCATATAAGCACGGAAGTAGCTCCTTCGCCAATACTTTACACCGTTTCACGCAGACAACCATGAACCCTGAGAATCCGTTCAAGAATCGTGTGACTGCAATCACTCGACAGCCTTCCATGCGGATGATAGGCTTCCCGTGGATTTCCCCCAGTGTTTAAAGAGGTCGCGTTTCCTGGGGTCGTTCGTAATACGGCTTCAAGCCTTAGTCTGGGAGGACATGTGACTGTTCAGTATTGGGTGTACTTTTTTCTGGCTGTGAGTGTGCTGTCGCTCTTTGTGGCGTTCTTTTTTAAGCGCCAGGGAATCGGCTCGGACAACTATACTGCGGGGATGCAGAAAATAGCCTCAGGGATAAAGGAAGGCGCGGAGGGATTTCTGAAGCGTCCATACAAAACCGGGGTGGCCATTCTGTGCTTGCTGCTTCCCACTTTTGCCTACGCGCAGCCGGAACAGACTGGCGGTGGTGAAGCCAACCTGGTGCTGCCCGATTTGTCGACCGTGAGTTTTTTCGGCATGAACGGCCATGCCCTGCTAATGATCGGATTGCTCTTCTGCGTCGGCGGCCTGTTCTTCGGCTTGGCGATCTACGTGCAGTTGAAAAACCTGCCGGTTCATCGCTCCATGCGCGAGATTTCCGAACTCATCTATGAGACCTGCAAAACCTACCTGGTGACCCAGGGCAAATTCATCCTTCTGCTTTGGTCTTTCATCGCGGTCATCATCGCGCTGTACTTCGGCGTTCTGGCCCCGGTGCCGGGAAAATCGATTGCCGTTACCTTGCCGATCATTTTGGGATTCAGCCTTGTCGGCATCGCCGGCAGCTATGGGGTGGCGTGGTTCGGAATTCGCGTAAACACATTCGCGAACTCGCGCACGGCATTCGCAGGATTGCGCGGAAAACCGTATCCATGTTTCGCGATTCCGCTGAAGGCCGGCATGAGCATCGGCATGTTGCTGATCTCGGTTGAGCTGCTCATCATGCTCATCATTCTCTTATTCGTCCCGCGCGATTATGCCGGTCCTTGCTTCATCGGCTTCGCGATTGGCGAAAGCCTGGGCGCAGCGGCCCTGCGTATTGCCGGCGGCATTTTCACCAAGATCGCCGACATTGGCTCCGACCTGATGAAGATCGTGTTCAAAATCAAGGAAGACGATGCCCGCAATCCGGGCGTCATCGCCGACTGTACTGGTGATAACGCGGGCGACTCCGTTGGCCCTAGCGCCGATGGCTTCGAAACCTACGGCGTCACCGGCGTGGCCTTGATCACGTTCATCCTGCTGGCCGTCAAGAGTCCTGAGACGCAGGCGCAGCTGCTGGTTTGGATCTTCGTCATGCGCGTGGCCATGCTGCTCTCCAGCTCGGGTGCGTACTTTCTCAATGGCGCAATCGCTCACGCAAAATATGCCAATTCCGACGACATGGACTTCGAAGCGCCATTGACCTCGCTGGTATGGATGACGTCCATCGTCTCCATCATCCTGACCTACATCGTCACGTATGCCATGATTCCCAATCTTGGGGACGGATCGCTCTGGTGGAAGCTGGCTTCCATCATCTCCTGCGGAACCCTGGCAGGGGCGCTCATACCCGAATTGGTCAAGGTTTTCAGTTCGACCAAGTCGAGCCACGTAAAAGAAGTCGTCAAATCGGCGCAGGAAGGCGGAGCCTCGCTGGGAATCTTGTCGGGATTTGTTTGCGGCAATTTCTCGGCATACTGGCTGGGGTTGAGCATGGTCGCTCTCATGGGACTGGGCTATTACTTCAGTATGGGCGCATCGATGGCTGACCAGATGCTCGCGCCAGCCGTCTTCGCGTTCGGCCTCGTCGCCTTCGGATTCCTGGGCATGGGCCCGGTCACCATCGCCGTAGACTCCTACGGTCCGGTAACCGACAACGCCCAATCCGTATACGAGTTGTCGCTGATCGAGAATGTTCCCGGCATCGAAGCTGAGTTGAAGAAGGCCTACAACTTCGACGTCAATTTCGAGCGCGCAAAGTACCTGCTTGAAGCCAATGACGGAGCCGGCAATACCTTCAAAGCTACGGCCAAACCTGTCTTGATCGGCACCGCCGTTGTGGGCGCAACCACCATGACGTTCTCAATCATCATGGCCCTGACCCACGGACTCACCATCAACGTAGATAAGCTGTCTCTGCTGCACGCGCCCTTCATGCTCGGGTTAATCTGCGGTGGCGCGGTGATCTACTGGTTCACAGGTGCTTCCACGCAGGCGGTCACCACTGGGGCTTACCGCGCGGTCGAGTTCATCAAGGCCAACATCCACCTGGAAAGCTCTGAGAAGGCCTCAGTCGGCGACAGCAAGAAGGTGGTGGAGATCTGCACGAAGTATGCTCAGAAGGGAATGTTCAACATTTTCCTCGCCGTCTTCTTCGCTACCCTTGCATTCGCGTTCATTGAGCCGTTCTTGTTTATCGGCTATTTGTTCTCGATTGCCATCTTCGGGCTCTACCAGGCGATCTTCATGGCCAATGCCGGCGCTGCCTGGGACAATGCGAAAAAGATTGTAGAGGTTGACCTGAAACAAAAGGGAACACCTCTGCACGACGCGACCGTGATCGGAGATACCGTCGGCGATCCGTTCAAGGACACTTCATCGGTGGCAATGAACCCGGTCATCAAGTTCACCACGTTGTTCGGATTACTTGCCGTCGAACTTGCAGTGACGCTCAGTGCGAAAAGCCCGCTGCTCACAGACGTGCTGGCAGTCGCATTCTTCCTGGTGTCGGTATTCTTCGTGCACAGATCCTTCTATGGAATGAGGATTGACTCGAAGGAAAACGCCTGATTCCTGCTTTGTGAATCGCAGAAAGCGTCGCCTGTTACCGGGCGACGTTTTCTATGCACATGTTGATCGATCCTCATCAAGCCGCTATGCACTTTCCGCTCGTGGTGGCGCCCTTGTTAGCGTCGGGCCGAAACAAGAATGGCTTGGCACCCTGGGATTCGGCAGAGTGTTTTAAGCTTCAAACCTCAACCCCCTTGAAGGGGATCACCCTTCAACCTCAGGCGGCCTCATGCGAACGTGCGTGAGGTCGTTTGGTTTAGGCAGACGGTTCGTCCCACGCAACTCAGCAGGCAAGGCTCACCCCAAAGTGCCTCAGGATTTCAACTCAGTTCAAAGCAGAATTCATGGCCTGATTTACGGCCGGCAAAGTAACTGTCTTGTTGTCCACTTCTCCACAAATCTGGAAGAAAAATGCACTGATTCTGCGCCTTGTAGCGAGCTTCGGCAAGGAATAGGCTGGATTGACAGTCGGGGCCAGTCCGTGACCAGTGCTGCACTGGATTCGTGGCAATACCCGCAAACGAAAATCCAAGTCACGCAATGCGATTCTCAGCTTTCCACAGGCAGATGCCGGTGTTTAGGAAGTGGATGCCGAGAATGAGAGCCAAATACAACATATTGTGGTTTGTTGTTGACATGCACCACAGAGAGCGCTATTTTTTCATCTGCGGCTGTAATCTGGTTGTAACGAAATCTAGCCAGGGCTGACCCCCAGAACGGTCGAAGAAAAGAAGAGAACTCGCGGTATTTCACTCCCCGATTTCCGTTCTTGATAGTTCCAAAATGAAGCCCCTTCCAGGCTGTCTTACGCCGATTGGGCCGGGATTTTTACCGACTTTTTGCCGAAAAAAGGAGATTCCATGAATGAGGCCCACCTCGAGACCGTATCCACTTCGCTGCAGACCCCTTATACCCAAAGAGGGCTGATCTTTTCGCGTCGTTTCTCAAAGGAAGGAACGTCTCCTTACGATGAATTGCAGTGGGAAAAGCGCACAGCGTCTATCACAGACACAAAGGGCAACACGATCTTCGAGCAGAAGAACGTAGAAGTGCCGGTCGACTGGTCGATGACCGCGACAAATATCGTTGCCTCGAAGTATCTCCACGGCCAGATGGACACGCCGGAGCGCGAAACAGGGGTGCGACAGCTGGTAGGGAGGGTGGTGGAAACCATCCGCGACTGGGGTCTGGCTGGCGGCTATTTTGCGACGCCTGAGCACGCTGTTATCTTCCACGACGAATTGGTGCACATGCTCCTGACCCAGAAGGTGGCGTTCAACTCGCCGGTGTGGTTTAACGTGGGCTGCGATCGGCTGGAACCGGATTCGGATGGGCAGAACTGGCATTGGGATGCGGTGACAGGAGGCGTGAAATACTCCGCCACGGGCTATCGAAATCCGCAGTGCTCGGCGTGCTTTATCAATTCGGTAGACGATTCGCTGGACTCGATTCTGACCTTGGCCAAGACGGAAGGCATGCTCTTCAAGTGGGGTTCGGGAACGGGAACCAACCTGTCCTCAATTCGCGGTTCGATGGAGCAATTGTCTGGCGGCGGTCAGGCATCCGGGCCACTGAGTTTCATGCGTGGATTTGACGCATTTGCCGGAGTCATCAAGTCCGGTGGCAAGACTCGTCGCGCCGCCAAAATGGTGATCCTGAATGTGGACCATCCGGACATCGTCGAGTTCATTGATTGCAAGGCGAAGGAAGAGGCAAAGGCATTCACCCTGATCAAGGCCGGCTATGACGGGTCGGGTCCGGACTCGGAGGCTTACTCTTCGATTTTCTTCCAGAACGCGAATAACTCCGTGCGGGTTAGCGATGAATTCATGCGCTCTTATGAAAACGACGGAGAGTTCACGACCTATACAGTGAAAGGCCGTCAGCCAGTAAAGACTTACAAAGCACGGGACATCATGCACAAGATTGCCGAAGCCACGTGGCTCTGCGGCGATCCGGGCATGCAGTTCGACACCACCATCAACCGCTGGCACACAAGCAAGAATACTGCGCGCATCAATGCCTCCAATCCCTGCTCGGAATACATGTTCCTTGATAACTCGGCCTGCAACCTCGCCAGTTTCAATCTGATGAAATACATGACGCCGGCAGGCGCGTTTGATATCTCCGCATATCGGCATTCCATTTCTGTGGTCGTCACCGCGATGGAAATACTAGTGGACAATTCGGGCTATCCGACCGAGGCGATCTCGAGAAATTCCCATGATTACCGCCCGCTGGGGCTCGGCTATGCGAACCTGGGTGCTCTTCTCATGGCAATGGGCCTCCCTTACGACTCGGCGGCCGGACGTGACCTGGCAGCCAGCCTCACCGCTATCATGTGCGGACAGGCTTATCTTCAATCGGCAATCGTTGCAGCGAATTGCCCGCCGTTGATTTCAGCAACCCCGTTGACCGCTTCCGTTGAGCGGCAAGGGGGAGCTTGCCCAGGCTTCTATGTCAATCGCGAGCCGTTCCTTGACGTAATCCGAATGCACCGCGCCGAAGTAAACGAGATTGGGAAGTCCAAGACAAGCGGAGAGCCTTTCAATGTGCCTCAACTGGATGGGCTCATTAACGCCAGCCGCGAATGCTGGGACATGGCGTTGCTTTACGGCGAGCGCTACGGTTACAGGAACTCGCAAACCACGGTGTTGGCGCCTACCGGCACTATCGGCTTCATGATGGACTGCGACACCACAGGTATCGAGCCCGATCTCGCGCTGGTGAAGTACAAGAAGCTAGTGGGCGGCGGCATGATCAAGATCGTGAACAACACAGTGCCCGCCGCGCTGTTCAAGCTTGGTTACGACGATGACCAGGTGAATGCGATTGTCAGCTACATTGATGCGACCGGCACCATTGAAGGAGCACCTGGAATCAAGCCGGAACATCTGGCTGTCTTTGATTGCAGCTTCAAGCCGGCCAAGGGAACGCGTTCCATTCATTACATGGGGCACATCAAGATGATGGCGGCTGCGCAGCCGTTTCTTTCGGGCGCAATCTCGAAGACAGTCAATTTGCCCCACGAAGCCAGTGTGGAAGACGTCGCGGAAGCGTACGCCGAGAGCTGGCGTCAAGGCATCAAAGCGGTCGCGATATATCGGGATGGGTCGAAGGGAACGCAACCGCTCAACACCAGCATGGACGCCAAGAAAGAGCCGTCGGCCCTCGACGCTGCGGGCACCCGCGTGCTGGCTCACCTGGCCCAGGGGCAATTGGCTGCCGATGCAGACCTGAAAGCTTTGGAAGCAAAGATTGGCGAAAAACTAGAGCTGAGCGCGAAGCTAGTGATTGGCGCCGCAGCGTCATTCCAGAAGGATTTGGAAGAGATTGCCAAGGCAACGGCAAGGCCGGCGTTCCCCTCTTCAGCCGCTCTGGAAGATGCCAGGGATCTAGCTAAAGATCCCGCACAAGACTTGAACGCACCTCCGCGCGCGGTGCGTCACAGATTGCCGGAGGAGCGAGCTTCCATCACGCACAAGTTTTCGATCGCGGGACACGAGGGTTACATCACCGTCGGACTTTACCCCACCGGCCAACCGGGCGAGATCTTTATCAAGATGGCTAAAGAGGGTTCCACGGTCTCGGGACTGATGGACTCATTTGCGACTTCGATCTCGCTCGCTTTACAGCACGGCGTGCCTCTCAAGGTGTTATGCGAGAAGTTCGCGCACACTCGCTTTGAGCCTTCCGGATGGACTCAAAACGAACAGATTGGCTACGCGAAGAGTTTGATGGACTATATCTTCCGCTGGCTGAATCTCCGTTTTCTATCCGGTACGCAATTGACGTTATTCGCGGGACTTGGAATGCAAGCGCCGCTCCTCCCTGAATCACCGAGCCTGATTCCCGACATAGAGCCTGAGGACGACGCCGTCACCTCGCAGCGCCATCTTGCCAAGCTTGCGGATGAAGTGGCCAAGCGGTTGAACCAGGTGGGTGGATACGGAGGAAGTGCGGCCGGGGGTGGAATACCGCCGGAGACTCAGGCCTACCAGGCAGCGTCCAATCCGACTCATGGTCCCGATTTGAGAGACCGGGGAATCTACCATGCATCGGATGCAATGCGCGAGATGTACGACATGGGCGACGCGCCCAGTTGCGGTACTTGCGGCGCAATCATGGTTCGGAATGGAAGCTGCTACCGGTGCATGAGTTGCGGATCCACGAGCGGATGCAGTTAGGGACGAGCATCCGGGCTAAGTTGTCGTCGTTGTTGTGAGCGGCGATACGGAGCGCAAGCGCGACGCGATTCTGCACGTGGCGGGTGCGCACGGAGAGTATCTTGCCGCCGCTGATGCGGTTATCGGGCACAGTGCTCCCAGCCATGAAGCAGACGCTGCGGCATTGCGAAACTTGGACAAATCAGGACCGACTTCGGCCAGCAGGGTATGAACGAGCAGTGTGTCGATGCCGGGAACCTCGGTGAGGTCCACTCCGAGGATTCGATGATGCTCGATGCGAAGGTCGTAGTCGGGGTGGCTGGAATACACCTTCGGGGAAGAGATTTTTTTGGGGCGCGGCAGCGGTTTCTGTTTCGGGTCGGCTCTTGAAGCAAATTGGACAAGGTGCCGCTGAAGTATAGTTGGGTCGAAAACTCGGGCATCCCAGTTCTCGATCCATCTAACGCCGCAGGCGCTCACAATACTACGGTGTTCTATCTACAACTGCAGTACTAAGCGCCCGAAACCTCCGGGACAGTTTTCGTCTCCGATTTGAGAATCGATTTGATCGGCAATCCGTCAGGTCCTTTCAACATCCCAAATTCCGCTCTCAATCCCAACTGTGCAATCGACATCGAGTCTGCCCATGCCTTCATCCCATCACGGTTTTCCAGGCAAGCGGTCTTGCCTGCAAAATCTGGGCCAAACGACTCCAGCGCAGCGGTGGCCGCCATGCGCCCCGGCTCGTCTCCCTGCATCCCGGCGATCAGCGCAATCATCCAGTGCACAAACGGCACGTCGAAGGATCCGTAGTCGCGCATCAACTCCAGTACCGCCCGCTGCTTTTGCAGCATCTCGGGCGACGCCGGATTGGAATCCTTCTTGCTATAAATCTCGTGCAACTTTGTTTGCGCCTGCCAGTTCCTGATCACCCGCGAGTTAGCCCAACACCATACCAGTTGTTCTCGCGTAATCAAGTTGTCCTTCGCGTCTAATAGGTTGAACACCGGCGCCTTCGGGCTCAAATCCATGATGAAAGCATTGCACCCGCGCGTTCGCCAGCTCTCTGCTGCAGGTCCAATATCATCAAGTTTCATGCCGACCACTTCAGCCCGTAGCTGCTTGGTTTGGATATAGAAGTGCGCCAGAACGGGAGAGGTAAAGATCAACAGGGCTTTGCGCGGTGGCTCTTTGATAAGAAGCACGATCGGATTGGGATTCTCCCGTTCGCGTAGGAAGCAGATCAGGTCCGGGCGCTGTCCGCTGTCCAATAGCTCCTTTGTACGGCGCTGGAACTCGACCGATGCTCCGCTGTCCCTGACCGCGGCTTGCATCTTCTGCATTGCGTCGGCAATTTCCTTTGGCGAAGGGACGGCATCGCCTGGAGGCTCTGCGGTTGCCTCCAATCCGAGAGAAGTCAACTGTTGCCGCTCCGTCTTCGGCTTGAGGAATTCGAACATTGTCATTTCTCCTCCCGGCAGTTTAACTTGATTTGGTGGGGCGTTCCCATGGAAAGAACTACAGTCCATGCTCCCGCAATCACAAGCCCTGTGGGTAGTAGCTTAGTAGCCCTCGTCGCTGCGCAGCTAGGCCCCAACTACCTGGCCCGCTATACCCATCCCGTAGCCACCTCCAACCATCGTCTCGTGACCTTTGAGAACGGTACGCGGGGAGAGAGTCAGCCTGCCAAGTGTTGGACGGAAAATCCGACTCAGATTTTCGTAAGCATCTGATCAGCTCCCTCTAAGACTTGCGGCTGGACTGCGCAATCTCATGCACTTAAGGAATCAAGTCGAACACTTAGACTAAAGCCCATTCGCATTACCTTGGCCAGTTGAAGAGATCGTCTATACCATCGCTTCGTCGTTGCACTCTAGCCTCAGGCGAGTCACCATCTGAGTTTGCGCTGTAAAGAGGAAAAAGGTACGGTCTGAAGACCTGTCCCGATTCGTCAACGTTAGCCATGCCTTCTCCCTTCGCTCGAGACGGCCTAGCTCGATGCATTTTTGGAACTTAGAGTGTTTCGCCCAATAGCCGGATTCCTTCTCGGATCTCATTCTCGTTCATCCGCGAATAGCCGAGAATAAATCCTGGCCGTGAAGGCCGCTTGAGAAAGCAGTGGGATATTCCGTAAATGGCGACTCCCCGCATCGCCGCCTGGCTGATCGCAACATCTTCTGCAATGCGCCTCAACGGCCAAAGTACCACGTGCGCTCCAGAGCCATCGCCCGTGACTTCGACTCTCGGTGCGAGGTGTTTGTGAATTGCTTCAAGCAGCGCTTCACGACGAATTGCGTTTCGGCGACGGAGCCGGCGCAGATGGCGTTCATACATTCCAGAATTGATGAACTCGGCAAGTGTTTCCTGTTCCAGAGTGGCGGAATGCAAGTCGTTAAGCCACTTGGCCGCGGTAAACGCAGGAGCCAGCGACTTCGGCACGATCAAGTATCCGATCCGGAGAGCCGGAAACACGGTACGTGAGAACGTCCCTAAGTAGACGATTCGTCCTTCCCTATCCAGCCCCTGCAGCGACTCAAGCGGCCGACCTTCATAGTGAAACTCACCATCATGGTCGTTTTCGACGATGATCGAGTTTTTGCGCCGCGCCCACTTCAATAGTTCCAGCCGCCGGGCCAGCGGAAGAATGGCGCCTGTTGGAAACTGGTGTGATGGGGTTACGAAGACCAGGCTGGCATGGTCAGGGAGCTTGGCGGGATTCAGGCCGTCGCGATCGACCGGGACCGGCAGCAGGTTAGCACCCGCGGCGCGAAGCACTTCGCGCGTTCCGTCATACTGCGGATCCTCGATGGCCACGCGGTCGCCGCGTTCAACAAGCACGCGGGTAACCAGGTCGAGCGCCTGTTGGGATCCATTGACCACGATGACCTCTGACGGATCGCAGACAACGGCCCGGGAACGCCGAAGATGAGCACAGATGGCTTCGCGCAAGACTTGGCTACCAGCTGCAGGGCCATACTCAAATTCGCGAACCGGAGCCTGTCGCGCGTGGCGCAACAGAATTTTTCGCCACATCTCCAGGGGAAAGCTCTCGATTGCACTCCGGCCGTACGCAAAATCATAGCGAACCGGAGACGATCTGCGCCCGGGAGAATCCACCGCTCCCACAGCTTTTTCAGCCGCCGAGCCATAGCGCGAAAGCTTCAGTCGGGCCAACCGCATTTCTCTCATCGGCACGGACCTGCCCAATCCTTCGGGCACGTAGGTTCCAGATCCACCGCGGCCGGCCGCGAAGCCTTCAGCGAGCAATTGCTCATAAGCCAGCAGCACCACGGTCCGCGAGACGCCGAGTTGTTCGGCGAGGTCGCGTGTGGAGGGAAGCCGTTCACCGCCCGGAAACGCGCCCGAGAGAATGGCTTGGCGGAGCCCCAGGTAAATCTGTCTGAAAAGGGGCTCTCCGTTTTTCGAAAGTGGTATCACCAATTCCATGGAGAGTGGCTCTTTTAAAATACCACGGGTCCAGTCAATCTAAAAGGGTGGCATTAGTTAAGTTTGATTCCGGAGCGAACGATGAACGCGTATCGGCGAATCGAAGTTCAACATTGTTGAGAATGGGCTACCGCCGCAATTCAAAAGGGGGCATCGTGAGCAGTCATCACCGCTCAGTAATGATCACGCTGCTAAGTCTGTGTCTGGCAGGGCATGGACAGTTGGCCGCACATTCGCACCAGGATTCGGACCCCGGGATGAATCAGACCGGGAGTGCAGTCGCCGGTCTTCACGACTTCGATTTCCTGGTTGGTCAATGGCAGGCCCATCATCGAAAGCTGAAGCAGCGACTCGCCAATAATCACGAGTGGATTGAATTCGAAGGCACGTTGTTGAATCAACCGCTTATGGGGAGTTACAGCAATGTGGACGATACAGTGCTCAGCGTTCCCGGTGCTCCCTATCGCGGTATAGCTCTGCGGTCCTTCGACCCAAAGACCCAGCAGTGGTCAATCTGGTGGCTCGACGGCAGGACACCATCCGAACCATTGGATCCGCCCATGATTGGAGGCTTCCACAACGACGTGGGCATTTTCTATGGGAATGACACGGTCAAGGGAAAGCGAGTTCGGGCGCGCTTCATCTGGTCCAACATCACTCCGACTTCCTGCCATTGGGAGCAAGCGGACTCGCCAGACGAGGGCAAGACCTGGGAGACAAACTGGGTGCAGGACATTACACGAGTTCGTTGATCGAGGGGATCGACAAATCTGGAGGGGATGATGAACGTGCTTCGGCGATTCGGTAGCTATGTACTGTTGTGCGCGCTCGGGTTTCTGGCGAACTCGCATCAATTGATCTCTCAGGCCGGCGCGCCCGCAACCGACTTAGGACAGGAGCAGGTGCGCGATGGGCAACACGATTTTGACTTTCTCTTCGGTACCTGGAGGTTCCATCTCAAACGCCGCGTGAATCCACTCAGCGGGTCCAATACCTGGGTTGAGTTTGATGGTACTGCTGTTTCCCAAAAGGTCTGGGACGGTCGCGCCAATGAAGATGTGCTCGAACTCGATGGTCCGAGTGGCCACATCGAAGGTTTGACTTTGCGCCTTTACAATCCCCAATCGCGCCAGTGGAGTCTCTATTGGGCTAACGGCAAGGCCGGGACGATTGGTGGGCCGCCCAACGTGGGCGAATTCAAGAATGGACAAGGCGTGTTTCTATGCCAGGACACATATAAGGGCAGGTTGGTTCTTGTTCGTTATATCTGGTCGGACATCACTCCGAATTCGGCGCACTTTGAACAGTCCTACTCCAACGACGGGGGCAAGAACTGGGAAGCGAACTGGATCACGGACCAGACACGCGTGCCAGATGAATCCGTCGAAGCGAACCGTGCGCCCACAGTGGAGCAAGTGGACTCAGGAACGGCAGGTAAGACAAGCGCGGAACGAGATGGGCAACACGATTTCGACTTCAACTTCGGGACTTGGGAGACTCATATCAAGCGCCTGACAAGTCCTTTGACAGGATCGACAACATGGAGCGACTTAAACGGCACCGTGAGGGTTCGCAATCTGTTGAATGGCCGCGCCCAACTTGAGGAGATCGAGGCCGATGGCCCAAACGGCCACTGGGAAGGCCTGACTTTGTTTCTCTATAATCCGCAATCCCACCAGTGGAGCCAGAGCTATGCCAATCGCGATGACGGCGTATTGAATGCGCCTTCGATCGGCGAGTTCAAAAATGGACGCGGCGAGTTGTTCGACCAGGAAATCTTCAATGGGCGCGCCATTCTGGCTCGATTCGTCTGGTCGGACATTACTCCGAACTCACACCATGTGGAGCAGTCATTCTCCGATGATGGCGGCAAGACATGGGAACCGAATTTCACTGCAACCTTGACGCGTGTAGCCCAATGATCCCACGCGCACGAACGAAACTCTGGCCGACGTCTTCCCGACTTTTCGGACCTGGGGGAACCCGGGTCTCTGGACGGGGAAACTCTACCCGAACGTCTCAGATGAAGACGCTCACAGTTCAGTGTCTTGCAGCGATGAACAAAGAGCTATTCTCATGCATCGAGCTAACCTCCATACGGGCCAAAACATGGATGAATGGCAAGATGGCTCGCAACTGCGAGCCGTTTGATTCCGGAATGGTTTCCTTGTTCAGCAGCGCTGTTAAGAAACCAGCGGGCGGAGAGACTCCACCAGCGGAGTGGCAATCAGGAGACTAACGGACTCCGCGCTTAAGACATTTGAACTGCTCGTTTTGAATTGCACGCAAGAAGCGGATAGCCGATCGAGTCGCGAATCGATGATGCTACGTGCAGTGAACCGTAAGTTAAGTCTCAAACGCACCGATCCGAAAGACGTGGGAGGCCAGTATGGACGATGTAACGTCCGCAACAAATAGCGCGGAGGCAAAGCAGTTCGATTTTCTTGAAGGCAAGTGGAACGCTCTGTGCCGCTTTCCGCTGCCCGATGGAACTTGGGGCGAAGGTCCCGGTTCGATGACCGCAAGCAAGGTCCTGAATGGTTGCGTCTCCCTTGAGTTTTTTGAGGGACCCTATCAAGGAACAAACATCAAGGGTCTCGGCCTTCGTGCATTCAATCCGAAAACCTCCCAGTGGGAACATACGTGGACCGACACTTCTGCACCAGGCGGGTTTCTGGTCTGGCGCGGACGATTTGGTGGTGACGCCATCGATCTTTGCGGCGAGTGGCTGGATGAAGCAGGACGCCAGGTTCTCTCGCGTCTTACCTGGTCTCGGATCACCGATCGGTCTGCGCACTGGGAGAGTCATCGTTCAATGGACGGCGGCAAAACCTGGAGCAAACACTGGGAGATTGATTTCACGCGGCAGGCCACGTAATAAGCCAGCGATTCCCGGACAGCCAGCCAAACAGTCTCAACCCGAGCAATGCTCGGTCGCATGGCGTGCGCCCTGGTGGCAAGCCGGCCATGCATACATTGGCGAGGAGATTCATATCATGCGCGGATACGTCGCAGTAGCTGCATTCTTAGTTGCGGGACTGCAGGTCGGGATAGTGGGTGTAGAGGCTCAGCAGGAAATGCCGTCGGCAACTTCTGTACGCCGCGAGTCCCTGAACGATGCATGGTGGACAGGTCCAATCCTGGCGGCATCGGGGGCGACGTTGCCGCGCGGGCACTCGTTAATCGAGCCCTATTTCTACGACGTGCGGGAAAAGCGTTCGAACAGTTTTGGCACTTCCAGTTATGTGCTTTATGGACTGACTAATGAACTCACAGTCGGGACCATTCCCGCCGGCGGCTACAACATGGTGAGCAATGGTTTGAACAGTTCAAGCGTCGAAATGGGTGATCTGACTTTGCTGGCTCAACACCGGCTTACACAGTTTCACGAGGGGAGTTGGGTTCCGACGTCAGGCGCGGTTGTTGAGGAGACGCTTCCAACCGGGCAATACGATCAACTGGGCGACCGGCCAAACAACGGACTTGGCGCCGGGGCATACACCACAACATTGGGTTTTTACCCACAAACGTACATCTGGCTGCCGAACGGGCGCATCCTGCGCATGCGTTTCGACGTTACGCAGACCTTCTCAACAAATGTGAAAGTTGAAGGCGTCAGCGTCTATGGAACAGAAGCTGGATTTAACGGAAACGCAAAGCCTGGGCGCTCCTTTTTCGCTGATCCGGCTTGGGAATACAGCGTTACGCGGAACTGGGTTCTGGCGCTCGATGCGGCATATCGTCATAACCGGAATACGCACGTAGCCGGATTTAACTCTCCAGTTCCAGGTAGCGGACAGAAGCCAGCAATCGTTTCGATGAACACCGGATCTAGCGAATCGTTTGTTTTTGCGCCGGCAATCGAATACAACTTTAGATCTAACTTCGGAGTTATCGTGGGAACCCGCGTGATCCCGGCCAGCCATAACACGAATCCCACGATCACCCCGGTGCTGGCGATCAACTTTGTCCACTAACCGCGTGCAAAAACCATGGCAATGAGGCAAGAGTTGATTGTTCAACGACGGGACGCGAATAAGCTTAGTTAGTCTTCGGCCTAGTCCGTTCAGCGGCTGGTCTTTCCTTGAATCTGCCCCCCTCCCTTAGTGACAAAGGATCGCTTGGCCCGCGAAATGCTTATAGAATTCAAGAGGATTTCTGTGTCTTGGAGGTTTGAATGAAGTCACTCGTTCAGGATGTACGGTTTGCGCTTCGGCAACTGGCTAAGACGCCGGGATTTACGGTGACGGTGCTGCTGACGCTGGCGCTGGGGATCGGAGCAAACGCCGCCATCTTCACGCTGGTGAACGCCATGCTGTTGCGCAACCTGCCGGTGGCTGATCCTAAGTCACTGGTACGCATCGGGGACAAGGACGATTGCTGCGTCAACGGCGGTTGGAACGACAACGGCGACTACTCGCTTTTCTCTACGGACACTTACCTCATGTTCAAAAAGAACCTGCCGGAGTTTGAGGAGCTGGCAGCGATGGAGTCGGGCTACGCATGGAGGCCGCTGACCGTTCGTCGCGCAGGTCCGCAGACCATAGCCAAGTCAGTGATGGGCACATTTGTCTCCGGCAATTATTTCCGCGTGTTTGGCCTCACTCCCGCTGCAGGCCGCTTTTTTGCCGATGCAGACGATCAGAAGGGCGCGTCCATCACAGCCGTAATGAGCTTCGATGCCTGGCAGCAGGATTATGCCGGAGATCCATCCGTGATAGGCAGCTCTTTCTATGTCAACACAAAGCCGGTCACGATTATCGGCATCACGCCCAAGGGCTTTTACGGGGACCGGCTCGATACCAATCCACCCAAATACTACCTGCCGATGCAGTCGATGGATCCGGTGATTGGCGCGCCGTATTTCAGCGACCCCGAAACCGAGTGGGCATACATCATTGGCCGCGCGAAACCGGGAACTTCGCAATCCGCCCTTCAGGCCAAGGCCAGCACCTTGCTTAAGCAGCAGTTCACAGGCTTCAAGTTGTTCAAGACCGACCGGGCCAAACAGTATTTGTCGCGGACGCATGTCGTTCTCTCTCCGGGCGGCGGCGGCATTCAGAATATGCAGGACGGCTATAAGGACCATCTCAAACTGCTGACCTGGATAGCGGCTCTGGTGCTGCTGGTTGCCTGCGCCAACATTGCCAATCTTCTTCTAGTTCGCGGCATGAGCCGGCGCGCGGAGCTTTCTATCCGCTCGGCGCTGGGCGCGCATCGTTCGCGCATTATCCGCCAAATGCTTACTGAGAGCGTTGTGCTGGCGGGAATGGGTGGCCTGCTTGGTCTCTTCATTTCCTACCTGGCGGCGCGCGGCCTGCTCCTGCTCGCCTTTCCCGACCAGCACAATATGCCTGTGAATTCCATGCCTTCTCCGTTGGTCATTGGGTTTGCCTTTGGGTTGTCTCTTCTCACCGGGATCCTGTTCGGCCTCGCCCCTGCACTCATGGCCCTGCGTGTACAG
>Ga0302319_10008037_pt1 | contig 20627 bp, 24 predicted proteins | sample Bog_T0_2_FD_203319 | JGI IMG/M metagenome (GOLD analysis project Ga0302319, IMG submission 203319) | Peat permafrost microbial communities from Stordalen Mire near Abisko, Sweden - Bog_T0_2 | ecosystem: Environmental > Terrestrial > Soil > Wetlands > Peat | place: Sweden: Abisko, Stordalen Mire... | reverse complement strand
CTCTTCCAGGGTCATGTCGTCGCGCTCGAAGTAGGCGCAGCTGTAACTCTGCGTCGGGTCCTGGAACAGCCGGAAGAAGTCGTCAGACAGGTCGTAATGCGCCTGCGCCATCTCGAACTTGGGAGTCAGTTTAGAAGAAATAAAATCACGACCTTCGGTCGACGTGTGTAGACACCGCTGCTGACTCGAACGGTGTAGATACCGCTGCCCTCTGGAGCGGTGCTAGAAACTCCTGCCGAATAAAACTGTGTAGACACCGCTGCTGTCTCGAACGGTGGGTACACCCCCGGCCTACGAAGTTACTGCGCCACACGCCTTTGTTCAACCGGTCGGCGACTACCTACTGCGATGAGCTTCAGGAAGTGAGCCCAAGCCCCGGGCCGATCGACCATAGGCTAGGTCGGCCGCTTTGCTTGGCGAGAGCGCGGGTGTGCGGATTGAAGAGTGTTCTGCCATGGTCACTCCAAGGCGATTAGGCCGCCGCGGTCCAGTTTGCGTTCACCTCGAAGAAAGGGCATGCATCATGCCGCTCGCACGAATTGACCTCATCGAAGGCAAGTCGGTGGAATACCGTCGGACTATCGCGGACGTCGTGTACGACAAGATGATCGAGTGTCTGGGAGTACCCGAGGACCGTTTCCAGACCATCACCGAACACAAGGTGGAGAACTTCTTCTTCGACGCCGACTATCTGAGCATCCGACGGTCTGAAAACTGCATCTTCATCCAGTTGATTTTTCTCGACGTTGCGAGCCCTGAACAGAAGGCCGCGTTCTACAAGGCCGTTGTAGACCAGTTGCACGAGAAGCTGCAGGTGCGGCGGGAGGACGTCTTCTTCAACCTGATGACGGTTCAACCGGCAGACTGGTCCATGGGCAACGGCCAAGCCACGTACATCAACGGGGTGCCGACTGACCGTCTCGACCCCAACTCGGTCGAGGGCTGACCGCCTCGGCAGCTAGCCATCATAGAGACCCTCACCGTGGTGTGGCGGTGACGTGGAGCTGCGCATGCCTGCGGACCAGCAGACTGTCGACCCATTGAGGGTCGTGGTCGGCATCGAGTGCGAAGCCACGCGTTTGCTCCAGCAGTTCGGTGAGCACGGCACGGGCTTCGATGCGTGCCAGGGCGGCTCCGACGCAGTAATGGATCCCGTGCCCGAAGGCGAGGTGATTTTTTGGAGATCCACGGTTCAGATCCACCTTGTCGGGGTTCTCGAACTGCGCGGGATCCCGGTTGCCGGCGGCGAAGAACAGGACAACCGTGGAACCTGCTGGGATGTCGACGCCTCCTAGCGTGGTGTCGTGCGGGACGCTGCGCATCATCTGCCGAAAGGGCGACTCTAGGCGCAGGACTTCCTCCACGAAAACATCGACGTCGTCTGGCTTCTCACGCAGCCGTCGTTGCAGTGCGGGGCTCTCGGCAAGCAACCGGACCGCGTTGCCTAGCAGGCTGGTTGTCGATTCCCCGCCCGCACTCAGCAGCGTATGCAGGATGGTGGTGACCTCGCCCATCGCGAGGATGCCGTCGTCCAGCGCGCGCCGGACGGCCACCAGGATCCCTTCCTCGTCGCGGTCACTGGTGCCCGCGACCTGGTCGGTGATCCAGTTCTGGATGACTCCGATACGGGCGACGAGGACGTTGAGTTGGTCGAGCGACACCGTTCCGCCGACCATCGTGGTGGAGTCGAACGCCGCTTCCAGCAGCTGCATCGGGACAATCTCTCGAAAGCCGATCAGCTTGGCGACCACGGTGATTGGCACGATGTTGCCGATCGTGGCCATGAAGTCGAACGTCTCGTCACGCAGGGCCTGCGCGACCGTGGTCGCGGAGAGCGCGCGGATGTCGTCTTCCAGGGTGCGCATTCGGCGGGCCACCAACTCCGGGAAGACCGACCGCCGATGCGTCGTGTGTACAGGGGGGTCGGCGGTGGCCAGCGTCGGCATGGCCGCGTCGCCGAAGTCGAGGCGGGCGGGCAGCCCGTCCTGATCGCGGTAGAGCAGACACTTCATCGTGGAGGAGAAGTCCTCGGGCCGCGCCACGGCTTCCGACAACAAGGCATAAGTGCTGATCGCGACGACGTCCGTGCCCGGCACCGCCCACACCGGCGCTTGCGTCCGCAGCATGGCGTAGAAGTCGTACGGATCTTCGAGGACCGCCGGATCCAGCAGCATCGAAGCAGTCAGGGCGGTCATAGCGGCTTGAGTTGGTCGAAGAGGCTGGTGGTGTCGCCGTACGCCCAAGACTCGCTGACGGTCGCGCCCGAGAACGCGTACACCTCGCAGTTCTTCACCGCGATCTCGCGATGGGTCGGCGCGATGCCCCCGTAATCGCCGACGTGGGTCCCTCGCAGCGTCCAACGGGCACACACGTGACCCCGTGCACCGAACAACAGATCTTCGTGCAGGTGCAGCCCATCGAACGCTGTGGTCAGCAGGACCAGGTTCGCCCTGATGTCGTTCAGCGTGAGCGGTGCGTCCAGTCCGCTCACCCAGCGCAGGGCGTCGCCGGAGAACCCGGCGAGGTATCCCTCGACGTCGCCGGCGTTCAATGCGGCGACGGATGCTCGGATGAGGTCTTCTTCAGGGCAGTTAGCCACTGCGCGCTCCCTCCAACCGTCGACCCCGATTATGTGGACGACTGTCCACTTTTATGGACAGGCATTCACAAGTCAAGCCAGAGTTGGTTTAAGGTGAAGCCGTGACGGCGGACACGACGCGGGCAGAACGACAAAGCCAGCGCCGCGCCGCCCGCCGCGCGGAGAGCCAGACCACGATCTTGGATGCTGCAGAACGCGTCTTTAGTGAAGACGGGCTTCGTACCGGTTCGCTGCGCCGGATCGCCGACCTGTCGGGGTACTCGACGGCAGCGATCTACACGTTTTTTGACAGCAAGCAGCACCTGGTCGCCGAGACTCTCAACCGCCGCGGCGACGAATATCTCGCCGAGCTGAGTCAGGCAGCCGATGCCACGGGATCAGCGATGGTGCGCCTGCATCGCATTGTGGACGCCGCGGCGGCGTTCTTCGGCGCGCGTGGCTACTTTCGGTCGCTACTGCGGCAAATGCAGGGCGGTTCGGCCATCGTCGGTCCGGTGCTCGACGCCTTCGCCGACGATGTCTACGGGCGCTACGCGCAGGCAATGGCTTTGATGAGTCGCTTGATTCGAGAGGGGCAGGAGGCCGGCGAGATTCGGGACGGGGATCCCGGCGCGCTGGCTCACTTGGCGTCGGTGCTCACCAACGAGTACGCCCTGGTGGATGTCGCTCTCGCGCCTTCGGAGTTCCACGCCGTGTTCGACGGCGCCTTGCGAGCACCTGCAGTTCACCCTGACTGAGTGATGTCCGTTCGTACTAATCGTTTTCGATGACGTTTTCTTTGCCGAGGAGATATTCATACGGGTCGTCGCCCTCGCCGACGTCGGCGGGCATGTCGTAGTACGTCTTGATGAGCAGATCCCCGGCGGCGTCCCACGCGAACGTCTCGATGCTGTGTGTCGTGAGCGTCTCGCCGTTCATCGTGAAGTGGTTCTCGATCACCCATGCCATCTCGTCGCCGTTGACGTGGACTGCGACCATATGCATTTTCAGATGAGGCTGAAACATGTCGTAGGCCTCAGTCGTCGCGTGCTCAAAGCCGTGCTTTTCTTTGGTACCCACCGGGTCGAGCATGCGTACTGAGCCGGGAACGATTGTGCGCCAAGAGGCGACCCACTCGTCCTTCCGCCCTTCGTTCCAGAACGGGCAGTGGATACGAGCGTGGGCAAGGCGTGCTTCTCGAGTTGGTACTCCCACAGTCCACTCCTTGTTCGCTTCATTCACTGCAGGTTTGCCCCAATCACACAGCGCCAAGGATGGCTAAGTCAACGTCTTACCGGCTACGTGTTCAGGCGGATGGACGCGGCATCAATGCCGAGTTGAGTGACGAAGCTGGCGTCTTCGTAGAACCGGTATTCAGTGATCAGGCCACCGCGAACCTTGAAGAAGACCGCGTAGTGGCAGGCGTACGACTTGCCGGTGGGTTCGATGGTGACACCAGGTTTGTATTCGTACGCAGCCCTGAAGGTGCCGGTCTCGACGACTTCGATGGCCACCCAATCGTCGGCAGCGACGAGATTGCTTAATTCCCAGTGGAAGTCGGGAAACGCAGCGAGGAAGGGTGCGAACAGGCCGCGGTAGGACTCGTATCCCATCGGCTGCCATCCGGTGGTCTGGCCGTAGCGGACAAACGTGGGGTCGATCAGGGCATGGTTAGCGGTCACGTCGTGTGCGTTATAGCTGCGGATGAACTCCTCGACGGTCTGAGTGGGGGTGCGGGGCTTCTCGGTGGGGCTCACGCGCGGTCCTCTTTCGTCGGCTCGGGCACGCTGGTATTCAAACGCCGTTCCACTTCGGCGGGCGGCGCTCGAAGAACGCTCCGACGCCTTCGATCACGTCGCGGGATGCCAGCAGTCGGGCGTGTGCGGCGTCGGACCGCGCCCAGGTGTCGTCCTCATCGCCGGCGATCTCGCGATTGACGATGCCCAGAGCCTCGCGGACAGCCAAAGGGGCGTTCTCACAGATCAACTCGGCGAGCTCGAGGGCGGTGTCCAGGGCGGCACCGGGTTCGGTGACTGCGTTGACCATGCCCAGGCTCGCCGCTCGGTCGGCCGACAGATTCCGGGCGGTGAGCAACAGCTCGCGGGCGATGTTGGCGGGCAACACTCTGGCGACGCGGAACGCGCCACCGAAGTCGGGCATCAACCCGCGCTTGGGTTCGGGCAATCCAAACTCAGCCGTGTTGGCGGCGACAACCAGATCGCAGCATAGGACCAGTTCGAAGCCGCCACCGAGCGCTAATCCCTCGACAGCGGCGATAAGCGGTTTGGTCCGGTCCCGGCGGATCATGCCCGCGATGCCGCCGCGGGGAGTGGGGTCGCCGGGACCCGACGACAGGTCGGCGCCGGCGGAGAAGACGTTTGTTCCGCCGGTCAGGATCCCGCACCATAGCTCTGGGTCATCGTCGAGTTCGTTGAGCGCGGCATCGATCCCTGCCGTGATCGAGGAATTGATCGCGTTGCGCTTTTCTTCGCGCGAGAGGGTGATGATCTGAACCTTGCCCCGACGCTCGACGCGGACGGTGTCGGACCCGGTCATGTGTTGGTTGGGCATGGCTGCTCTTTCGTTTCGGCAAGGGTGAGGGCTGAGATCGTTTGTGCGGCTGCCGAATCAACTATCCGCGGCGGCCACCGACAATGGCAACCGCCATCATCACCGGCTCCGTGCCGCGGTTATGCCAGCGGTGCCTTGTGCCGTTCTGAATGTTGACGTCGCCAGTGCGCAACGTCGTTTCCACGCCGTTGTCGAGTTCGAGAACGACTTCACCCGACAGCACAATCTCCATATCCACCGTGTCGGTGGTGTGCATACCTGGGTTGTCGTACTCGTTCGTTTCCAGAACGCCCGGCAGCTTCTCTTGCAGCTCGCGAAGACCCGCCTCCAGATCGACGTTCTCGAGGTTCGCGTGGCCGTCTCCCGGCGGGATCGTCAAGATGAAAAACCGGTAACCGCCCACGCCCGGGAAAAACGTAGTCTTGGGCCCGTTTTCTCCCCGGTCTGGAAAGTGCGGAGCCGCGTCGGCGCGCCACAACTCGTGATACTCGGTCGTCGACAACGCGACAGTGGTTGGCTCCACGTACCCGTCGTCGACGAAGACGGCTTCGCCCTGATCGTTGTGACCGGTTACGACTCGGCGGATTTGCATCGATGCTCCCTCCGTGGGTGACGGCGACGACTTAAGATAACATCGTTTCCCAACTTATTGGAGTGGCGATGGATGGTCTTTCCCTCTCGGTGGCATTGCCTCCGAGTGCACAGATTTCGGAGTACGCGCGAGCCGCAGAAGGTGCCGGCTGCGCGCGACTGTGGCTGTTCGATTCACCCGCTCTTTACGGTGACATCTGGATTGCTGCCGCTCGGGTGGCCGACGCGACCGCTGAGTTAGGCATCGGCACGGGCGTCGCCGTTCCTTCACTCCGTCACCCGATGGTCACGGCCTCCGCGATCGCGACGATCGAAGAACAGGCGCCGGGCCGACTCACCTGCGCCTTCGGCACCGGCCACACGGCAAGGCGCGCTATGGGGCAGAAGCCGATGCGGTGGGCGGCGGTGGGCTCCTTCTTCCGGCAGCTTCGTGGGCTGCTCGAGGGCGACGTCGTCGACATCGACGGAGCACCCTGCCAGATGCTGCACCTCGCGAACTGGGCGCCGAATCGTCCACTCCGCACACCGCTGTGGTTGGCGCCCAGCGGTCCGAAGGGAATGGCGGTCGCCGACGACGTCGGCGCCGACGGTGTGCTGTTGAGCCAGCCGCCCGCCCAGCCGCTGGATGGTCAGCGGCCGGCCGCAGTAATCGTTTCGGGCACCGTTTTACGCCCCGGCGAAGACCACACCACCGCCCGAGTGTTCGAGGCCGCCGGACCGTGGTACGCCGCCATGTGGCACGCCGTCTACGAGATGGCGCCCGACTTCGTGACCGAATTGCCTGGCGGTGCCACCTGGCTCAAAGGACTGCGCGCGGCGCGCCCCGATGGTCAGCTGCATCTCGGAGTGCACGAAGGCCACGTCTGCGCACTGACCGATCGTGACCGGACCGCGCTGCAGGAGGCGGGCGCGGGAATCCTGGAGTACGGATGGACTGGGCCGCCGGCGAAAATAGTTGCAGCGGCTGCCAGCTGCGCGGCATTGGGAATCACCGAGATCGTCTATACGCCAGCTGGTCCAGACATCGTCGGGGAAATCGAGTCTTTCGCCGACGCGTTTCACGGACAGGTCTAAATCAGGTCGCTCAGGAATTGGGCTGCCAAATCGAAAGCCTGACGTGACTCGGGTAAATCCGGAGCCATCACCATCCACATGTGCACGACGTCCGGGTGCTCGATATACGTGACACGGGTGCCGGCCTCGGTAGCCCGGGCGACGAAGCGACGCGAATCGTCCAGCAGCGACTCACGGGTGCCGACCTGGATCAGAAGCGATGGTAGAGAAGCTAACTCGTCGTCGGTCGCGTACAGCGGAGATGCCAGCGGATGACGCGGATCCGCGCCGTCCAGGTAGACATCGGCCATCATGCGTAGTCCCGCGCCATTGACCACCGGGTCGTCCGCGGTATCGGCGGACGCCCCCTCGACTGTGAGGTCTGTCCACGGCGAGAACACAATCCCCGCTGCGGGCACCGGCAAACCGGTCCGCTGGGCCGCAATCAAGCAGGCCAGTGCAAGTCCGCCGCCTGCGGAGTCGCCCGCCATCACGATGTCGGTGTTGGAAACGCCCTCGGCCAACAGCGCCCGGTACACGGCGACGGCGTCGTCGACAGCGGCAGGGAACGTCGATTCGGGCGCCCGGTGATACTCCGGCGCAATGACCTGCAGTTCGCAACGCTTCGCCAGCGCCGCGATGGCACCGAGGGCATCGGCGGCGCGGGTGTAGATGTAGCCGCCGCCATGAAAGTAGAGAGCCGTTCGGCGGTGTTGGCCGGCGTCGAGGCGCAGGCAGTCGACGTCCCCGTACCGGCATGACATCACTTCGGTGCCGGCGGGAGCCACGACGCCCGCGGCCGCCTCGGATTCGCGTATCTGCCGCAGCCCCTCGGTTGACGGCGCCGTCTTCGGTGTGAGCACCGTGCCGACAGCTGACAGCGCCGCGACGAGTTGTTCGTGTTCCAGGCTAGCCACGCGTCTCTCCATGTGCCTCTGCCTCCATGCCGTTGATGAGCCAGCGGATCGTGGTGTCGAATACTTCAGGGTCGTCCCACTGCCCGGGCGCGGCCATATCAGCCAGGGTCATGCTGAGCGTCACGTGGACAAGGATTCCGCACGCCCCAACCGCGTCATCGTGGGAAAAGCCGTGTCGCGCCAGCACGGGAATCAGTTGCACCACATAACCGATGACGACGCCGCGGTCGGCGGTCGTCATCAAACTGCACAGATCCGGGCGCGCGGTCAGCGCCGACCGCAGCGCGTGGCACCAGGTACGGACGCTGTCCTGCCACCCCATGTCGGTCGAGAAGTCCAGGCCGATGGAGACGAAAGCCCGGGCAACGACTCCACGCACGAGCGCGTCCCGATTGCCGACCTGCCGGTAGAGGGTCTTCGGCGAGCACCGCAACCGCGTCGAAAGGTTACGGAACGTCAAACCGGCGGCGCCATCGGCCGCCAGCGCCCGTAGCGCTTCGTCGTAGATCGCCTCGGCGCTCAGCAGTGGTTTAGCCATGGTTGATCCTGTCTTTGGAACACACGCGCAGGAATTCTGGGATGTTGTCCTTTCTCCGGGGCGCTGTTACGTTAGGGAAACATGGTTATCTTAAGTGACCGCGACCAGAAACGCGCTAGCGACCCGAAGGAAGAGCATGGCCTGGGACTTCTGCGCTGATCAAGATTTTCAGCCCACCCTCGACTGGATCACCAGCTTCATCGCCGAAGAAGTCCAGCCACTTGAGCCACTGCTCCCGCAGCTGTCGGTACCGGAAGCCGCGCGGTTGTTGGAACCGCTCAAGCAGCAGGTCCGGGACCGGGGACTGTGGGCCGTTCATCTTCCTAAAGAACTGGGCGGCAATGGCTTCGGGCAGCTGCCATTGGCGCAGATGAATCTGATCACCGGACGCGTCGGCGTAGCGATGGAAGTGTTCGGGAATATGGCGCCGGACTCGGGCAATGCCGAGTTGATCGCCGAGGGCGGTACCGAGCAGCAAAAAGAGCGATGGTTGTGGCCCAACCTGAACGGCGATATCCGCAGTGCGTTCGCGATCACCGAGCCGTGGGTCGCGGGCACCGACCCGACGCAGATCGAGTCGACCGCGGTACTCGAGGACGGCCATTGGGTGCTCAACGGGCGCAAATGGATGATCACCAACGCCTCCATCGCCGACTTCATCATCTTCATGGTGCTCACCGAGCCCGACGCTCCGGCCCATCTTCGGTGCTCAATGATCGTGGTGGAGAAGGACACACCAGGTCTGACGATTCTGCGGGACATCCCGTCGATGCACGACCCCGACGTCGAATACGGCCGCCGCGGCAACCATGCCGAGGTGCTGCTCGAGAACATCCGAGTACCGCAGGACCATCTGATCGGACCACGCGGTCACGGTTTCGTGTTGTCCCAGGTGCGGTTGGGACCGGGCCGGTTGCATCACGCGACTCGGTGGCTGGCCGAGGCCGAGCGGGCGTTCGACATGATGTGCGAACGAGCACAATCACGTTCGTCATTCGGTAAGAGCTACACGCGTCACCAGATGGTGCAGCAGTACATCGCGGACTCGCGCATCGAGCTGGAGACCGCCAAACTCCTGACCCTGCGCGCGGCGTGGAGGTTCGATCGCGAGGGCAACCGCGCCGCTCGCGGCGACATCGCCATGTGCAAGGTCTACAACGCGCAGGTGGTGCACAACGTGGTGGACCGTGCGCTGCAGGTGCACGGATCCCTCGGATACAGCTCCGATATGCCGTTGGAGCGCATGTACCGGATGGCGCGGATGGCCACCCTGGTCGACGGCGCCAACGAAGTGCACAAGGTCACCATCGCCAGAAGTGAGCTCGCCCGCTACCAGGCCGTCGAAGGCTGGCCCACCGAGCATGTGCCGACCCGGCTGGCCCTAGCGAAGGAGCGATTCGCCCATCTCCTGGAGGCCGGCGCATGACCCTGGCGGCACCCGGCTTCGATGTGCCGCGGTTCCGCGACTGGCTGTCCGAGGTGACGGGTGAACCGGCTGATGTGGCGGTGTCACCGATCCGCGGCGGCGGAAGTTGCGAGATGTTCCGGGTTGAACGACTCGGGCAATCCTGGGTGGTCCGACGCGCCCCACTGGCGGCGGTATCCGACACCGCCCACCAGGTGATCCGCGAAGCCAGAATCATGCAATCGCTTGCGGGCACCGGCGTCCCGGTGCCGACGATCCTGGCCATCGGAGAAGATCCGGGCATCCTCGGTGCTCCGTTCTTCGTAATGAACTACGTCGATGGCGACGTGGTGCGCCGCAATGGCCTGCCTCAACGCATTGCCGCAGAACCTGTCTCGCATCACCGCATCGGTGAGCAATTGATCGACACCCTGGTGGCGCTGCACGCCGTGGACTGGCGGTCGACCGCGCTGACGGAGTTGTCACGCCCAGAAGGGTTTCTCACCCGCCAGGTAGACCGGTGGATGTCGCAGCTGGCGACGTACCGGTCCCGCGAACTGGACGGTGTCGACGAAGTCGCGGCCTGGCTGGCCGCGAACCTTCCGCGCGATGGCGAATTGACCGTGATGCACGGCGACTACAAACTCGACAACCTGATCTGGTCGCCGCACCCACCGCCCCGCGTCGCCAGCGTTGTCGATTTCGAGATGACGACCGTCGGCGACCCGCTCATCGACCTGGCCTGGGCCCTGATCTTCTGGCCCGAGGAGGGCAACCTGATCGCACTGGCGCCACCGGGAAGCCCGAACGGCATCGACGCCGACCAATGCCAGACCCCTGCCGACCTCGCCGGGCGCTACGCTGCGGCCACCGGGCGCGATCTGTCCGGGTTCGATTGGTACCAGGCGTTCAGCGCCTGGAAGCTCGCCATCGTGCTGGAAGCCTCGTTCACCAAATACCGTCGGGGCGAGTCCAGCAACCCCAGCCACGAATTCTTCGGCTTCGTCGTGGACCAATTGCTCGCGCGGGCAAGGCGGTTCGCCCAATGACCGACCCGCTGTTCTCCGTCGCCGGCCGGGTGGTCCTGGTGACCGGCGGCAGCCGCGGCCTGGGCCGGGCCATGTGCCTGGGACTGGCCGAACGCGGCGCCCGGGTCGTCATCGCCAGCCGCAAGATCGACGCCTGCGAGCAATTGGCCGCACAGATCCGCGATCACGGCGGCCAAGCCGCGGCCCTGGCCTGCCATGTCGGCGATTGGGCGTCGCTCGACAATGTGGTGGCCGAAGCCGTCGGCCTTTGGGGACGCCTTGACGGGCTGATCAACAACGCCGGAATGAGCCCGCTGGCACCGTCGTTGGCCGAAACCTCCGAAGCCCTCTTCGACAAGGTGGTCGGCGTCAACCTGAAAGGGCCGACCAGACTGACCGCCCTGGCCGCACAAGCGATGACGAAAACCTGTGGCGGCTCCATCGTCAATATCAGCTCACTCGCGTCGGTCAAACCGACACCAATGGCGACCACTTACTCGGCAGCAAAGGCAGGTCTCAACGCACTGACCCGAGCCGCCGCCCTCGAGTACGCGCCCGCCGCGATACGAGTCAACGGCATCATCTGCGGCACCTTCGACACAGACGCCGCCGCCGGGTTCGTGCGCAACCCTGAGATGCTGCCAGAGGTGGTGCGACTTATCGCGCTCGGCCGGGTGGGATGTCCGGAAGAGATTGTGGGAGCGGCCATCTACCTGCTTTCCGACGCGTCCAGCTACACCACCGGATCATTGATCACCATCGATGGAGGCGTAACGGGATGAGACATATGCTATGAGCACCTTCGACGGCCGTTCGGTCCTCATCACCGGCGGCGGCACCGGCATCGGCAAGGGCTGCGCACAGCATTTCCTCGCCCACGGAGCCACCGTCACCATCGTGGGCCCCGACGGTGATGTGTTGGAATCGGCTGCCGCCGAACTCCGCGATGCCACGGGCAGCGACGCGGTACGCACCACGGTCTGCGATGTCACCGAAGAGGAACAGGTCGAACGCGCGGTGGCGACGGCCGCAGAGGACGGCGGCCTGGATGTGCTCGTGTCCAACGCCGGTACGGCGTGGCCCGGCCCCGTGCAGCTGATGGATAAAGCGCAGTGGCACTTCGCCTATGACGTCAACGTCGTCGGGACCGCGCTGTGCATCAAGCACGCCAGCCCTGTCATGCGCGGCCGCGGTACCGGTGCGGTGGTGGCGATCTCCAGCGTGGAGGCGCTGCGGGCCAGCAGGTTCATGCCCACCTACAACGTCACCAAGGCCGCGCTGGACACGCTGGTGGCCTGCGCCGCACGCGAGCTCGGCCCATTGGGTATCCGCGTCAACGGTGTCCGGCCTGGAGTTGTGCTGACCGAGGCGGTGCGCGCCCAACTGACCGAGAGTTCACTGCAAGCCGGGCTACGGCAGAGTTATCTGGGCCGCTACGGCACCCCGGCGGACATCGCCAAGGCCGTAGCCTTCCTCGCCTCCGATGAAGCGTCGTGGGTGACCGGGCAGATGCTCAATGTGTGCGGCGGACTCAGTGTTCACGATGGCGCCAACTTCGAAGGACTGGCCCGGATGGTATTCGGCGACGAACAGATCGACGCCGTATCCGCTCCCGGCGCGGGGCACGCCGGGTGAAGGCCTGGGTCGCGACGAGCCTGGGCGGCGAAGACGGCCTGCAACTCCAGGAGATGCCGAGCCCGCAATGCAGCAGTGAACAAGTCCGCATCGCCAATCACTCAGTCGCACTGAACTTTCCCGATGTACTCATCACCCGCGGTAAATATCAGCTTCGCCTGGAGCCCCCGTTTGTGCCCGGCAGCGAATCCGCCGGCATCCTCACCGAGGTCGGGGCGGATGTCACAGGGTTCGCGGTCGGTGACCGGGTTCTGACTGTCTGCGGCGTGGGGGCATTCGCCGACGAGATTGTGGTGACACCGTCATTGCAGCAGGTCCATCTGATCCCGGACGACATGACGTTCACCCAGGCCGCGGGCTTCGGGATGATTCATGGCACCGCGTTGCACGGTCTGCGACAGCGCGGTGCTCTGCAACCCGGCGAGTCTGTCCTCGTACTCGGGTCGGGCGGCGGTTGCGGGAGTGCCGCCGTGGGAGTCGCAGCCGCAATGGGCGCCCGGGTCATAGCTGGGGCATCATCAACGGAAAAGTGTTCTGTGGCAGCTCAACTCGGCGCCCACGATGTCATCAACTACGCCACGGAGGACCTACGCGACCGCGTCATCAACCTGACCGATGGCGCCGGTGTGGATGTGGTTTTCGACCCGGTCGGGGGCGCCCTCTTCGATCAGGCCCGCCGCTGCGTCGGATGGAACGGCCGCTATCTGGTCGTTGGCTTCGCGGCCGGGGACATCCCGGTGATGCCGGCCAACTACACGATTCTCAAATCCATGGCGCTGATCGGTGTCGCCTATGGCATGTCGGCGATCAAGGATCCGGCCATGAACCGTGCGAACTTCGGTCAGCTGTTCGCCTGGCATGACGCCGGCAAACTGCGGGCCCACATCGGCGACATCGCCAGCTTCGGAGAGCTCCCGCGGGCGTGCGTTCAGATGTTCGCCGGCAGCGCGATCGGCAAGACCGTCATTCAGATCGAACCAAGGAAGCCATGACCGTCACCCCCGAACTCGTTCACGACACGGTCCGAAATCTCACTGCCGACAAGGGACCGTTCGAAGTGAGTACTCGCGAAATCGCCGGCGTCACGCACCGCGTCTTCAGCCACGCCGCCCCCACCCTCATCGACATCCTGCAGATGGGGCGCGGACACGGAGGCGCCGATTTTCTGCTTTATGACGACCGGAGGTGGTCATTCGACAGCTTCTTCGCCGACGTCGATGCACTGGCCGCCAGCCTGCACGAGGATTTGGGCATCCGGGCCGGAGACCGGGTCGCCATTGCGATGCGCAATGGCCCGGACTGGGTGACCACGCTCGCCGCAGCCGCCATGATCGGCGCGGTGGTAGTACCGATCAACAGCTGGGGGTCGGCCGAGGAGTTGCAGTTCGTCTTGGACAACTGCGGCGCGGCGGTGCTGGCGGCCGATCTTCCGCGCGCCCGCCTCGCTGTCGACGCCCTTGTCGCAGGCAGAATTCCGCTGCTGTTCAGTGACGTCGACGGTCCTGTCAGCGAGCTACCGGGCAATGGCGAAGGCGGGCTAGACGTACGCCGGATTCGCGATCTGACGGCCGCTGGCCGTGGTCGCGACTACAAACTGGCGACGCCATCGCCATCCGATGTTGCCCTGCTGCTCTACACCTCCGGTAGCACCGGAACGCCCAAGGGCGTGATTTACCGCCACATCGCAGTGGGGCAGGCACAGATGAACATGTTTCTCACCGGATTCCTGTCCATGGAACTCGGGGGCGCCGTCGAATTGCGCGGCGGCGCGACGGCTGACGCCCACCTCGTCACCGTGCCGCTGTTCCACGCCACCGGACTGTTCAGTGGCTTTCTCGTGCCATGCGCGGTCGGGCAGAAGGTCACCATGCTGCGCAAATGGGACGCCGAAACTGCGATGCGGGTGATCGAGCGCGAAAAGATCACCACGCTGTCCACCGTGCCGGCGATTCTCAAGGATCTGCTGACGCACCCCAGGCTCGGGGAGTTCAACCTCTCTTCGCTATCCCGGGTCGCCGCCGCCGGAGCGGCCACTCCGTCGGATCTGCCCGGACTGCTCCATCAAAAACTGGGCATCGTGACCCGGTCGGCCGGCTACGGTATGACCGAAACCGCCTCAGTGTGCGCGACCATGAGCGGACCCGTGTTCGATCTCAAGCCCATGGCATGCGGCGTGCTGTCCCCGATCATCGAACTGCGCGTTGCGACCCCCGACGGCGCCGTCATTGCCTCGACGCAGGAGGGCGAGATTCAGCTACGCGGCGTCACCGTCTCACCCGGCTACTGGCGCCGCGACGACATGACGCACGAGGCGTTCACGGACGATGGCTGGCTTCGCACAGGCGATCTCGGCCATCTCGATGAGGATGACTTCCTCCACGTCACCGGCAGGATCAAGGAGATCGTGATCCGGGGTGGCGAGAACATCGCCCCGATCGAGATAGAGAATGTGGCCTACCGGCACCCCGCGGTCAAGGAGGTCGCCGTATTCGGTGTCGCCGACGACGCTATGGGTGAGGAACTGGCGATGGTATGCCACCCACAGTCGGACGCCGCACTCACCGAAATCGAGCTGCGTGAGCATCTGCGACTCACGCTGCCTGCGTTCAAAGTTCCGAAATACATCGCGCTCACCGACGCACCGCTGCCCCGCAACGCGAGCGAGAAGATCCACCGGCTAGCCCTGCGCAACAGCTTCGTTGCGAAATGAATTGTCACCATGAAGTGAGGGGAGATCTCGATGAACGTTCGCCGCGGTAAGGCGATCGGGTTGCCACCAACCAACTAAACGCAGGGAGTGACGATGGAGCTCTACGACGTCATGCGGACCACGTTCGCGGTGCGCGAGTTCACCGACGACCCGCTTGTGGATTCAGTTCTCTACCGGATCCTCGACAACGCGCGGTTTGCGCCCAGCGGCGGCAACCGGCAGGGCACGCACGTCACTGTGGTGCGGGACGCCACTGTGCGCCAACGGCTCGCGGCGCTGACGGTCCCCGGCGCGCAACGTTATTTCGCTCAGTTAGCTGCGGGCGAAAGTCCTTGGAACCCTGTTGAACCGAGCGGTGTCCCCGCTGAGACCATCGCCGCCATGGCGGTTCCCGATGAATTCACCGCGCCGTTCCGGCGAGCTGCGGTCTTGCTGGTTGTCACCGTCGACTTGACGCACGTGGCCGCGATGGACCAGCACCTTGACCGGATCGGCGTAATCAGCGGTGCGTCTGTTTACCCGCTGGTCTGGAACATCTTGCTGGCCGCCCGAAACGAGGGGTACGGCGGGACTCTCACCACGATGACTGTGCCCGAAGAAGAGCAGGTCCGCGACCTGCTCGGCATCCCCGACAACCACGCCGTCGCCGCCCTTGTTCCGCTCGGCAAACCCACCCAGCAGCTGAGCAAGCTTCGCCGCAGACCCGTCGACGAATTCACCACCCGTGAGCGGTTCGACGGAGCGCCATTCCAACGCCCCATATAGACAACCAAGTCCCTGCGTTGCAGGTGACCCAGAAAGGATGCCGAACATGAGTGCAGTTCCGAGCCGTCAGGCACGGTTGGCCCACGCGGCCAAGCATGCCGAGTTGTGGAACGCGGGCAAGCGAGACGACTGGATTGCGTCCTGGCGCACCATCGCGCCAGCTGAGGTTCGTATGTTCGACCCCGTGGGCACCGAGGAGAAATACGGGTTCGACACTGCCACGGGCGACGCGTACGACATGTTCCAGTCCATCCTCAAGATCAAGATGATCACCGTGCAAGTGAACGGCAACGAGATGGCGTGGGTCTGTGAGAACTACTTCGGCACCGAACCGAACATTCAAAAGGCCTACAGCATCGAGACCTTCGCGTGGGACGACGGCGGGAATCTGCTCATCAAGACGTACTATCCGATGCCCGAAACCGTGGGTTCCGACAGCGACCCCTACGCACACCTTCTGGATGGCCAGCAGTAACAGCACACTCACCCGGAGGAAAGATTATGCAAGCCTGGCAGGTTATCAAACATGGCGAGCCTAAAGCGGTAATGGAGCTCGGCGAGAAAGCTGTTCCGGAGCCGGGCCCCGGTGAGGTCCGCATCCTTGTTAAAGCCGTGGCTCTAGGTTTGCCGGATGTGTTTATGTGCCGAGGAACCTATGCTTTCAGCCCGACAATTCCGTTCACGCCCGGACAGGAAGTGGTGGGCATTGTCACCGCTATCGGTGAAGGCGTTGATCTTGCCGTGGGCTCTCGAGTAATCGCCACCACTTCTTTTATCCAGGGGAATGGGGGGTTCGCCGAGCAAGCTCTTGCGCCGGTCGGTGCGACATATTGCATTCCGGATGATATGCCCGATGAAGACGCGGCTGCTTTCCTGATACCGTTTCAAACCGCACATATTGCGTTGGCCCGGCGCGGGCAATTATTGCCAGGTGAAACGTTACTCGTTCACGGTGGGGCAGGTGGCGTTGGATCGGCCGCCATACAGGTGGGCCGTGCACTTGGAGCAAAGGTTATCGCTACCGCGACGGGTCAAGAAAGAGCCGAGGCCTGTCTCGAGCTAGGGGCTTCTTTGGCGATCGATCTCGGCACGGAGGACTTCGCGGAAGCGGTCAATAAGGCTACCGAGGGGCGCGGCGCGAACGTGATATTTGATCCCGTGGGGGGTGATGTGTTCGTTCAGTCATTCAAATGTATTGCCAACGAAGGGAGACTGTTGGCAATCGGCTACTCAAGCGGAAGTTGGAAAAACGCGGCCACTGCGGCTGTTGTCTTCAAGAACTGCTCCGTAGTGGGTGTTCTTGCCGCATTGTATGACAAAGAATTTTTGGATCGCACGCATGAGGATCTCCTCAAACTCTACGCTGAGGGTAAGATCCAGCCAGCGATACAGAAAACTTCATTTGAAGACATTGCTGACGCGCTGACCGATCTTGCTGACCGGAAGGTCATTGGCAGAGTAGTCGCGCTGCTGTGATTGGGCGGCTAGTGTCTCGTGTCTCATTTGATGTTAAGGAGTTGAGTTAATGGCGAACCAGCGAATATCGGTCGACAAGGCAAATCATGTGGCCACATTGACGTTGAATAGACCTGAGAAACATAATGCATTCGACGGCGTGGCTTTAGAAGAATTTGGTCAGTGCATGGATGAGCTGAGTAACGACGAAAACACCAGAGCGATCATTATCACTGGCGCTGGAAAGTCCTTTTGCGCGGGGAGTGACACTGCCTATATCAGCCAAATTCAAGCAGATATAGGAAAAACGCTAGAGCGATTCAATTTTAATAAGCCGTTCGGACCGTGCCAGGTACTCCCCTCGTCTCTTCACAACTGCCCAAAGCCAACGATTGCCGCTATCAACGGCTTTGCCTCTGGCATAGCAGTGGCTTTGATAACCCTCTGTGATTTCCGCATCGCGTCTGAGAATGCCTCCTTCACGCCACAGTTCGTCAATTTTGGTTTGGCCGCCGAAATGGGAATTAGTTACACCCTGCCGCGCGTTACGTCCCTATCCGTCGCTCTCGAATTTCTGAGTACCGGAGAGAAAAGAGACGCTCGGTGGGCAAAGGAGTGTGGCTTGGTAAAAGAAGTGACGACTCCCGAAGGCTTGATGGAGTCGGCGATGGAATTGGCTAATAAGCTGGCGAGCATGCCGCCGGTATCGGTCGAAAACATCAAGCGGTTGGTTTATCAGGCCATAGACCCTGGTTTTGATGCGCAGCTTCAATTCGAGGCTCGCGTTGGGACGGCGTTGGGCCAGACTGAAGATTGCAGAGAAGCTATCATCGCCATGATGGAAAAGCGAGCGCCGGTTTTCAAAGGCAAGTGAGGCGTTGAGGACGTCGGTAAATACACGATGGGAGTTTGAAATTGCCTAAAAATATGACACCAGAGGAAGTTATTAGAGCATGGAGCGATGCCTACGTCAGTAAGGATCTCGACGCCACAGCAGCTTTTATGTCTGAGGATTTCATCCGCTTAGGTGACAGCACTCACTGGACGCCAATCAACAAGCAGGACTGGAAGCAAATAATGGTCAATTTTTTCACCGCATTTCCTGACTGGCGCTGGGATATGACTTCTCTGATAGCCTCCGGCGATCGGGTCGTGTGCGAATTTACAGAAGAAGGTACCTTCACCGAGCCTTATCCAATCATGCCGGGCCTGATTCTACCTCCAACGGGAGAATCATTTACTGACTACGACTGTGATTGTTTTGAAGTCAAGGACGGGCTTATTACACAGATTCGCGCTTATGTAACAAACGATATTGACAGAAAATTTGGCTTTGTCTCAAAAATCGAGAAATTTCTTGCCTCCGGTGTTGCTCCAGGAAGTTAAAACGGGATCGATGCTTATCCTGACGGTTAATTGGGTCTGCCGGCCGTCCTGGCTCGAATGATGTTTCCGGTCAGATAGACGACGTAGCTGGTGGATATGATGGTTGACAGCCGACGTGCCTCTGGTTGGGCCATCGAGACCCCGATTACTGTTTCGATGGCACCGTTGATGTAGGTGTATCGGCGCGGATCGTTGGGAAAGCCGAGCTTGTTGATCGGATCGAACAGTTTTGGCCAAAGAAAGTGCGACAGACCGATGGCGACGATGACCGGAGCGCGGTACCGGTGAATCGCGGATCGATACCTTGCAGTGTCCTGCATATGAATTCCCGTCGTGGTCGGACGTTGGTGACACAACGGCCTAGCTTCGGACGAAGCTACGCCAAAAGCCATGGTGCTATGCAACTTATGACGTTACGTTTAAGCGGCTGCCTGTTGCAACGGAACTTTGGCGCGATGAAGAATCCGTGAGGGGTTAAAGATGACGATCCGCCAGAACGCGCGCGGGGCAGTACAGCAGGTGATTCAGCCACTCGTCAGCGCAGTGGCGATGAACGTGGCTGCCGCCGTGCGGACTCGTCGGCGAGGCTTCGACGGGTGGACGGGCGCGGTGAACACCGACTATGACCCGATGAATCCTGCCACCGCCGCGCAACCGTTCGACGCCTACCGGGCGCTGCACAGGGGTGGCCGCGTGCACTACAACCCAAGGCGGGCTACCTGGATACTGAGTCGCCTCGAAGACGTCAGAAGCGCACTTCGCGACACCGACCAGGTAACCAGCACCCAAGGGGTCACCCGGCTGAGGATGTCGGCTCCGCTCGCCGTGCTCACCGATGGTGAAGAACACGCGCGGCTGCGCAAGCAGGTCCAGCCGGGGTTCAGCAAAGGGGCGATGGACAGCTGGCGGGGAATGACCGAGAAGCTGGCGGTCGAGCTCGTTGCCGACATGCTCGGCAAACGTGAGTGTGATGTGGTGCAGCAGATCGCGATTCCGATGCCGATACGGATGATCGCCCAGATTCTGGGAGTTCCCGAATGCGACGTCGGCGACTTTCGCCGGTGGTCGGAGGACGCCGTGCGCGTCATGGACTTCGCGCCCACACCGAGCGGCCTGGCTGGCGCCGCCAAGTCCATGGCAGCCATGGCCGCGTTGCGCCGATACTTCCTGCAGCAATTCTCAACCGGCGGGCTGAAGGGGTCCGGCACCGTTATAGGTCGCCTGCTCGAACACAACACCGACGGCAGCCTCACCGACCAACAACTGTTCCTCATCGCCATACATCTGCTGATCGCTGGAAACGAGACGACCACCAACCTGCTGGGCGGGATGTTCGACACCTTGGCCCGCAATCCCGAACAGTACGACCTGATCCGCGCCAACCCCGACCTGATACCAATGGCCATCGAGGAGCAGCTAAGGATCACCACCCCGATCCAGAATCTCTACCGCTACACCCGCGCCGACTACGAGGTCGGCGGCGTCACCATCCCGAACGGATCACGGATCCTGCTGTCGTTCGGGGCAGCGAACCGCGACCCACAGGCCTTCGACGACCCCGACGAATACCGCGCCGACCGCAACCCTCGCATGCATGTCGGGTTCGGCTACGGCCCGCACATGTGCCTGGGCGCACCACTGGCACGTATGGAAGCCCAGGCGGTCCTGCACGAATTGGTGCTCCAAGTTTCCCGCATCTCGGCAGACAAAGAGACAGTATGGTCGACCCACAGCTCACTCAGGGGGCCCACTCACTTACCGATCCGCCTGACAGCGGCCTGACCAGCAGGCACCTCGGCGCGGCGGTCAGCAGACGCGTCCGTCCCAGGTCTGGGCGTGGGCTGAGGATTTCACCGTCAAGGCCGGGACCATTAGCCAGAAGGCCAACGCCAAGCGTTACCGGGTGGCCCCAATTCCTTGAAAAGCCGTCGCACCGGATCAGGCATCATGGCAGGACGACCACCTGTGGAATTCCACGAACCGGACGGCGGGGAA
>Ga0302319_10008036_pt1 | contig 20628 bp, 16 predicted proteins | sample Bog_T0_2_FD_203319 | JGI IMG/M metagenome (GOLD analysis project Ga0302319, IMG submission 203319) | Peat permafrost microbial communities from Stordalen Mire near Abisko, Sweden - Bog_T0_2 | ecosystem: Environmental > Terrestrial > Soil > Wetlands > Peat | place: Sweden: Abisko, Stordalen Mire... | reverse complement strand
ACTGACGGTCGCGTATTTTCGTTCGCGGTTTTCGATGAAGATCTCATGAACGGGTGCCGACGACGGTCATAGATGGATGCCACCCCGCCGTCTCCTTTCCTAAGTTTTTATAGTGTAACCACTTATTACTATTGGAACAAGCTAATTTCAGTAGATTTTTGTAAAAAAAGGCAAGCACTTGGTATGCATTCGAGAGGCATTCTGTTATGCATCGTGCCACTCAGATTGGCGGTTGAAAAGGGAGCCGTTTCTCTTCGACTCGAAAACGAACCCCGTATTACGCGGCTTCTGCCGCTTCTCTGAGTTTCTCGAATTCGAGCAATTTCAGCACCTTGACCGACTCGGCGTGAGAAATGCCGTGGGTGATTCGGGCATGAAAGCGGCGCATCAGATATTCCTCAACGGTCAGCCATTCCCCTTCAAATTCGATGAGCTTCGACCAGGCGCAGATGGTGATTAATTCGTGCATCTGCTCAAATCGGCGCAGCAGGAAAAAAAAAATGATGGCGATGGTAAAACCGAGGCCAAGCAGAGTCACGAGCACTGAAAGCTCGGAGTTGATTTGAGAATTTCGTTGATAATCTTCGTCCCGTAGGTGGAGCAAGCTTGTCTCCGACTCCTGCATTTTGCGGACGGTAGAGCGGATTTCATCCATGGTGCTCTTGCTATAACCACTGTCGAGTATCTGAAGAGCGCTAGCGTGATTGTCGGCTTTTTCCAGGGCGATGGTTTGGGCCATTTCGTCGAACTTGGTTTTTATCAAAACCTCAAGGCGGTCGAGATCGATTTTTTCTTTGGGGTTATACGAGGTGAGTAGCTGAAGGGTCTGAATCTGATCGTGGATAGAAGACAAAGAATGCTGGTATGGATCGAGGTAACCCTCCTTGTGCGTGAGGAGATAACCGCGTTGGCTTGTTTCAGCATCCAGCATGCAGGTAAGCAGAGATTCCAAATCGAGAAGCACGGTGCGGGTGTGAACCGTCCATTCGCCGGACGTACGAAAATCGTTCCCTGATCTCCATTGCAATCCGCCGACCAGCACAAGGAGCAGCGTGGTGACCGTCATCCCAAGAATGACTAAATTACGAGCCGATAGGTTATGGGGAAGGAATTTCATGAAAAAATGTCCAGTTAGGGGATCGTTCGAGACTGAGACGCATCGCTTTCAACCAGGAGTTGTCCAATGGAGAGTAGGACTGGAGGCTGAGAGGCTATTTAAAGGGAACGACAAACAATCGGTTTTAATTCCCCTCTCATGCAGCCGCGTCTGCAAGACCGGTCAGGGCCAAGCTGTCTTGCCACAATCGCTGACTGCGTCCTTTGTCGTAGGACTCTTCGGAGGAACGGATTTGCCTCGAGCCCTCGAAATATTTGCCGCTGGTTCCCTCCAGAGCCGGATTAAGCAACATTTGCGCGAGGGCGGCACCCGACTCCGCAGGAGTATGGATATTGGTGAAGAGCATTAGGCGTAGCAGCGGGATAACACGCGGCAACACATGGTTCCACACGAAGCGCAACGGAGCCGCTGCTTCTCGCGCCAATCCGGTCCCGGGCATCATGCCGGGGTCAAAGGCGTTGACCGTCACGCCAGCGGGCAACCGGCTGGCCAGTTCGTGGCTAAAGTAAATGTTGGCTAGCTTGGAGGTAGTATAGCAGCGTTGGCCGATCTTGGTCGGAGAGTCTTGGGCGGCAAGCGGCCCCAAATCCCTTGGCTAGAGCCGTTGGGTCGTTCCAAGCGGGCACTGGCATACCGGTTTTCTGCGCGGGATCGTGCGTTCCGCTAGCCACCACGGCGATACGGGCAGGAAGGGCCAAACGGGGCACCAGAAGGTTGACCAGCAGGAAGTGACCGAGGTGATTGACTCCAAATGTTCTCTCGAAGCCATCGACCGTGAATGTTTTCGTCGCTCCGCGCTGGATCCCGGCGTTGCACACCAGGGCATGCACGGGTGCCAACTCCCCAGTATCCAGGCGACGGCCAATTTCCTCGGTGAAGTCCCGTACGGACTTGAACGAGGCCAGGTCCAGGCGCATCGCCTCTACCTTCGCAGAAGAGCCAGCCGCATTTACCTCTTGGCGCAGACGCTTCACGGCGTCCTGTGCCCGTTCTGGGTCGCGGCAGGCGATGACTACGTTCCAAGGACTCCCGCCGGAGGCATCATGAAGAAGGTTGCTCGCGCAGACGTAGCCAAGCCCGGTGTTGCCGCCCGTGATGATGGCAGTGCGAAACGTGGCGGATGGACTAGCAGGGGTGTCTTGCATATTGTTAGCATACCTCTTCAACTTAACTGGTCCGATATTTGCGAGATAAAATCTTGTCGTCATTTTCCAGATAATCAAAAAGCACCCAGTTTTCTCGTTCCACAAATTTAGACCATTCAATTACTTCATCTGCGGTCCTGGGAGTTCCATGAGTGTCAATCCATTCGGCCACCTCATCATCATTAGCACCGGTTGCTAGCAACTTACCCACATCCTTTCCGGTCAACGCCTTAAAGGCGAAAAGGATCTTATCCAACACACACTCATAGTAATAGTCACCTATCGTACCGTTTATTGCGGCCCGTCCTTTATCGACGAGTCGGGCGATCAACGCATACCCATGAATCTGAATGCGGGGACTACGGGGCGGTTCATGGGAGAGATTTTTAGCGGTATTGAGCATATAGTTAGGTGGTTAGGTTTTTCGTATGTTTGGATACCTCGGTTTTTGATGGCACAGATCATTGGTTGAATGCAGAGAGCGATTCAGATGACCCTTCAAAGTGGAATCATTGGCCCATAACGTAAATTAGTTTATTTTGCGTTCCCTGGGGCTCAAATAGGATGAACGGCAGAACTAACGGATTGACGGTCTTCCAAAGCGATTGGGAGCTCAATAATAACAGCTCTGAAGACGCATTTTCACGTCTTCCATGTCTTTCACTATTTGGGCGCAGGAACCAATGTCCCATTCCATCAGCGAACTCAAAGCCCTAGTCCTTCTTTGTGAATCGGGTTTGAATCTACTGTCTCTGCAATCTGAGAAAAGCTTCGCTGTTCGTTTATCAAAAGCCGCTTATCACGCATTCAAACCGCTCTTCCCGCATTTTGGGCGATTGGGCATATAAACCCACAGATGTCGCCCGCTCGGCAGTAGTATCGATCTCAATCTCGGTATCGCAATATGGCTCCCATCAACAATTCAGAATGCTTCATCAGGGGGTTTGACCTTCGCACCTCGAACCTTTGGTGGTAAGGTATCCCTAATGGCAACTTTTCCTGGTCGCGAGCCGCCTAATGATGACGTTATCAAGAGTCCGCTTTCGTCAAAGGCTCGCTCCCTTCTTCGTCTTTGCTTCGGCCACCCAATTTACTGGGTCTGCCAAAGTGTGGGATGGGGAGGGGTGTTGATTATTGGTGCTATCGGATCGTTTTCCGATCCTAGTTTCACCTCATCTCGGAATCTGCATGCCGCTTTGACCCTTGGAATTTTATTTGTTCTGTCCCACTTTTACTGGATTTATATCCAGATTAGCAATTGGCGCTTACTACAGTGGAAATGCCTTCTTGGTCGATGTTTAGGAGCCGCGTTCATAATAGCCCTGATTGACTCTGCGTTTACAGGACTTATAGGTCATCATCTTTTGTCTCAGCCCCCCATGGCAGCAGCGGATCATCCTGAGTTAGCTGCATCACTTTCCAGCACATCATATCTAATACTTCATCTGATAATGATAACGATAGGCAACTTCCTTTTAATGATTGCTTGGTCTGCGGCCTATTTTGGATATCACCTGAGCATCGAATACCAGAAAATCCAAGTGAATCATTTGAAACTTAAAATGGCACTTCGAGAGTCTGAACACCGTGCTCTTGTTGCACAGGTTAATCCTCACTTTCTTTTTAATAGCTTAAACACCCTTCGCTCATTGATTGAAGAAAATCCAGAGCGGGCACGCGATGCGGTAACGGAACTGGCGCAGGTTTTTCGGGCATCTCTTCAAACAACTCGACAGGACCTCATTACGCTTAGGGAAGAAATTGAGACGGTAAACGCCTACATTTCGCTTGAAATGGCCCGTTTTGAAGATCGACTGGATGTTCGATCAGAAATTCCACCCGAAACGCTTGAGGCAAAGCTTCCTCCCTTCCTGCTGCAGACCCTAATAGAAAATGCGATCAGATACGGTTTAGGGCCACGGATGAAAGCTCACATTTCATACGAAACGAACCTTGGCGAGACTGGATTGTTTATCCGCGTAACCAACCCTGGACGCATTGACGGGAAATCGGACTCTACGGGAATCGGTCTGGAAAACAGTCGCTTACGACTGCGTCTTCTTTTCGGCGCTAACGCATTCTTACACCTCACAAGTCAGGGCGACGACACCGTGGTCGCGGAGGCTTTGATTCCTCAAGTTCGGCTCACCCCATGAAAGCCATCATTGTTGACGACGAAAGGCCGGCCCGGTCGGAGATTAAACGTCTCTTGAAGATTCATCCCGAGATTGAGGTCATTGGCGAAGCGAACGGAATACGAGAAGCTTTGATTTTAACTACCAAACTCCAACCTGACCTTTTGTTTTTGGATATTCAAATGCCGGACGGAACCGGATTCGATCTATTGGAGAAACTCACAGCACCCATCCCCCATATAATCTTCACGACCGCTCACGACGAATATGCTCTGCGAGCTTTCGAGGTCAATGCTTTAGATTACCTCTTAAAACCGATTGAAGCTAAGCGTCTGAACTTGGCTTTGAAACGAATGCAAATTTCGTCCAGCGTGGTTGAATCTGAAATCGCAACGACGAGATTCACCAAGACAGATCGAGTTTTTATTCGCGATGATGACAAGTGTCTTTTCATTCCAATCGTAGAAATTCAGCTTCTAGAATCTGAAGGAAATTACACGCGGATTTATACCGGTACTCAAAAACCTCTCATTTATAGGTCGCTCAATGCTTTGGAGGAGCGGATGCCGATGGAGATTTTCTTCCGGGCCAACCGCAGTCAAATTATCAATCTGGGTCATGTCGAGACGATGGAGAATTGGTTTAGCGGCAATTTGAAAGTTCATCTCCGGGGTGGAAACCAGGTGGAAATCTCCCGACGCCAGGCTACTTCGTTCCGTGAACGAGCGGCGCTTTAGATTCTTCCACGCCGGAATGCGTCCGTTTATCCCGAGCGGCTACCGCTCATCCTGTTTATTCCCGACCCCGCCCGTTCGAGGCTATTCACGGCGGTATGAGTTATACATTCAAGCATCGACTAAGCGCAGTTTTTTTCAGGTTGCACGGTTGGTATCTCAGATTCAGTATTTTGCACCGCTGGTATTTCAGAATTCTCGTCCAGGGCACATTGCTTCTCGCGGGTAGTTCAGCCGCTTTTGCCGATTCTCTTACGCCCCTCGTCGATCAGAAAGAGTACAACGGCATTTCCGAAGCGCCCAAACCCTCGGTGAAGGAAGATGTCTCGCTCAACTACTCATACGTTGGCAGCGCGGACCTCAAGTCCGGACTCCAAGGTAACCTTGGCGAACAGACCACTCAATTTGGTTACAGCTTGATGGCTCCACTAAATGAAAGACTCTCCCTGCAACTGGGCTTGAATTACAATCGTCTGGATTTTGGACAACCTGCTGGCTCACCCCTGCCTTACAATCTACAAACCGTTTCAGTCAGTCTTGGCCTCAGCTACAAGCTATCCGACGAATGGAGCGTTTTCGGCGCTGTAATGCCTCGACTCGAATTAATCGACAATGCGGATCAGATCGAATCGCAAAGCTTTGAGGTTGGTGGGGCTATTGGTGCCACCTACGATTTCAATCCAGACCTGTCGCTCCGCTTCGGGTTGGGCATCAACCCAGGCGCACTGGGCATTCCTGTCGTGCCCATGGTAGGTGTTCGTTGGCATTTCGCGAAACCTTGGACCCTCAATGTCGGTTTTCCCCGAACGTCGCTGGATTATCAACTTCTGCCCAATTTGCGTCTTTCTCCGATAGAAGTCGGTTTTCAGGGAGGTTCCTTTCAGACGAGTAAAACCTACGGTGACTCGGTGGGAATGTCTAAACTCAATGACCGAAATCTGGATTATAACGAGGTTAGGGTGGGAGCGGGAGCGGATTACGCTGTTATGAAAAACGTAAACGTGGAATTGACCGGAGGCGCTGTCGTTTACCGCGAATTCGATTTCGATAATGCGAACTTTAGCCCAAAAGTGGATCCCGCACCTTACGTACAACTTGGAATCAAGGTTGGGTTTTAACGGTCATGAAAACGGCCCGTGTTTTGTGCGTTGAGGACAACGTGCAAATCTTGGCCCACGATCTACGGAGGCCGACGTTTTTATGGGGTGAACACCCCATAGGCGACATCCAGAGGGGGATTAAGATTCACTTGGGTAACAGCGCATGAAAGCCCTGTCTGCTCTTCAAAGGTTTAACGCACCAATAGTGCTGACTTATGTTGTTTCTCACTCGTCACTTTATGAAAAGCATTTCCACAATTTCACGGCGAGATCAAACCCGATTGCGGATCCTCAACAAGGCAGATGAACTTTTTCATCGGTTAGGATTCTTTAAAACGACCGTGGTTGATATTGCCCTCGAGCTGGAAATGTCCCCGGCCAACGTTTACAAATTTTTTGCCTCAAAAAATGAACTGGTCCAGGCCGTTGCCGAACTGAACATAGCTATGCTCCAAGGAGCTATCGTTAAATCGATCAAGGAGGAAAAAAAGGGATGTAGCAGAATAAGGGCCTTTGTCCTCGCCATTTATCGCTTTCATCAAAATAAATTCCGCGCCGAGCACGAGATTTACCGACTGATTTTAGCTGCTCATGACGAGCAATGGCGTTGCTTGGTTAACTTTAAAACGGTTCTTCATGGAATTCTCACGGAAATTCTTGAGGGAGAGTTTGAGGCAAAGGAACTTTCTCATCTAGAGGCCTCTATCGAAGCGGGAGTTGTATTGGATAGCTTGGCTTGGATCATAAACCCCTTGTTGATGTTCGAATTGGAAAACACCCAGGTTATGGAGCGCATTAACGCCCAGATTCACTTCATTGAAAGGGCTCTGGCTTGAATCCAAGGACTTCGACTGAGGTCCGACTCTTTACCTCCTATTGCATGAACCGCGTCAAGCCACATAATAAAGCAATCGGCTTCCTGCGAACTATACGATTTGTTCTCGGTGCCGGATGTCTCTTGCTGATCTCTGGTTGCGCGGTTGGGCCCAATTATCATGCCCCGGCGGCCCCGAATGTAAGCGGCTATACACCTGCCCCGCTTTTACCGACGGTCTCGTCCGATGTGGGTGGAGGAACCTCACAATCCTTTGCTCAGGCAAAAGATATTCCCGGCGAGTGGTGGACGCTGTTCCATTCGCCAGGCCTCAACCAGCTCATCCTCGAAGCCCTTAAAAATAACCCGACCCTTGAAGCCGCCCAGGCTTCCCTGCGCGAGGCCCGCGAAAATGTCTACGCCCAGGAAGGCTCGTTTTTCCCTTCCGTGAGTGGGGACGGCACGGCGGAACGAATGAAGAGTTCGGCGGCATCGACCGGTCTTCCCTCCAATCCAGCTTTCAATCTCTATAACGCATCGCTGAGTCTCTCCTACACCCTGGATGTTTTTGGCGGGACACGACGGGAGGTGGAAAGTCTCATTGCCGAGCGCGATTATGAGGCCTACGAATTGGAAGCCAGTTATCTGAGCCTGACCGCCAATATCGTCACAGCAGCCATCACCGAGGCATCGGTCCGAGAGCAAATCAAGGCCACCCAGGAAATCGTAGCCGACGAGGCGACGCAATTGGATATCGTCAAAAAGCGTTTTGATTTGGGAGGAGCATCCCGAGAGGACGTGCTTTTACAAGAGTCGAACTTGCGTGAGGAAGAAGCCACCCTGCCTCCCTTGCAGTTGCAGTTGAGCCAGACTCGAAACCAGCTAGCCGCGTATGCGGGAAGATTCCCCAGCGAGCAGATCATCGAGAAATTCAACCTCGGAGACTTGCACCTGCCTCGAGAATTGCCGGTGAGTCTTCCTTCGCAGTTGGTGGCCCAGCGTCCCGATATCCAGGCCGCCGCTGCGCAGTTGCATCAGGCGAGCGCCAACATCGGAGTTGCGGTCGCCAATCGTCTCCCCCAGATCACGCTGAGTGGAAGTTTGGGGAGCGAGGCTTTGCAGGCTAGCCAACTTTTCACGCCGGGCCTGGGGCTTTGGAGCATTGCATCGGAAATCTCCCAGCCAATTTTTGATGGAGGAACCCTCCTGCACAAACAGAAAGCCTCGGAACAGGCCTTTGACGAAGCAGCGGCCCAATATCGCAGTACCGTTATTTCCGCCTTTCAAGACGTGGCCAATACCTTGAACGCCCTCGACTACGACGCGAAGACTTTGAAGGCTGATCTGGCGACCGAACAAAGCGCGGCGGAAAGCCTCAAGATTTCGACGGGCCAGTACAAATTGGGGGCCACCACCTATGTCGATGTCTTGCTGGCCCAGCAAACCCATCAAACGGCAGTGATCGCCTTGGTCAAGGCGCGCGCCACTCGATTCTCCGACACCGCCGCACTCTATCAAGCATTGGGCGGTGGGTGGTGGCATCGCAACGATATCCAACGGCAACCTTCGATTATCGAGAATCCTCTATGACCGCCGAACCTCAGAATTCTGCCGCCCCCAAACCCTCCATCTTCCAGCATCCGATGGTGTTGAAAGTGCGTGCTTTCCTGGTAGCCACCGGGCACCGCGTGGCGGGTTTCCCTCCCGTTCGTTTTCTCGTGCGCATCGCCAATGCGGTGGCGGGCAGAATCGCGGTCGTGGCGCGGAAACTGGGATCAGTCGCACTGCGCGTTCCTCTCATTCGACAGGGCTCCGCGTTTGCGGGTGAGAAAATGAAAATCCCCGTCGTCCGAAACATGGTTTACATGCTCGTCATCGTGGGCCTTTTCTTCGGCGCGATTTTTGGATACGAGGCGCTCATGGGCCTTGTTCTCAGCCATGCCATGTCAGGAATTGGCAAGCAGGCGCAGACGGTTTCAACGGTTCAGGCCACCTCGCAACCCTGGCAAAAGACGTTTCAGGCGGTCGGGAGTTTGCGGGCGGAAAACGGTGCTGATCTCTCCTCGGAAGAATCGGGCATCGTCGAGGCGATCAACTTTAACTCGGGTGACGAGGTGCAGGCCAACACCATTCTCCTCACCTTGCGAGCCGAGGATGACATTGCCAAGCTGGCCTCCCTGCGCGCAACAGCGCAATTGGCGCAAATCACGTCCACGCGCGACGAGGCGCAGTTTAAGATTCAGGGCGTAAGCCAGGCGACGCTCGATACCGATGCCGCCACGCTGGCCAACGACAACGCCCTGGCCGACCAGCAACAGGCCATCGTCGATAAGAAAGTAATCCGAGCGCCCTTCGCCGGCCGCCTGGGTATCCGCAGCGTTGATCTGGGCCAATTTCTCACGGCGGGAACAGCTATTGTCACCCTCCAAGCCCTTGATCCTATCTATATGGATTTCTATTTGCCCCAACAGGCCGTCGCAGAAGTCCAGGTGGGACAAACCGCCACCATCAAGGTCGATACCTATCCCGACACGGCCTTTACTGGAAAAATCACCTCCATTAATCCGTTGATTGATACGAGCAGCCGTAATCTGCAGGTGCGGGCCACGATTGCCAATCCGGATCACAAGCTTCTGCCCGGCATGTATGGGACGGTTTCCATCGATATCGGTGCGCCGCAAAAGCAGGTCACGCTACCCCAAACGGCCCTGACTTTTAATCCCTACGGAAGCACGGTTTATCTGGTGAACTCCACACCGCAGACGCCGAGCTTATGGCAAAAGCTTTGGGGAACTAAGCTCCCGCCCAATCTGACGGCGGCCCAATCGTTTGTGAAGACTGGGGACACGCGGGGGGACCAAATCGCCATTCTATTCGGAGTCAAGGACGGCGATACGGTGGTGGGAGCCGGACAACTCAAAATTCATAACGGATCGGCCATCACGGTGAACAATTCCGTTCTGCCCACCGACGAAGCCTCACCCACGCCCACGGCCGAACAGTAGGCGCGCATTTTCAGGCATGAACTTCACCGACATCTTCATTCGTCGCCCCGTGCTCGCGAGCGTCGTCAGCCTGGTCATCCTGGTCCTGGGCCTGCGCTCAGTCATGTCGCTGCCCATCCTGCAGTACCCGCGCACGCAAAATGCGGTCATCACAGTGAGCACAACTTACTACGGCGCGGATCCGGATGTCGTGGCGGGCTTTATCACCACGCCGCTGGAAAATTCCATCGCCCAGGTCAACGGCATCGACTACATGACCTCGACCAGTCAAAGCGGCGTCAGCACCATCACGCTCAACCTGCGGTTGAATTATGATGCCGATAGTGCGCTGTCGGAAGTCAGCGCGAAGATCAATTCCGTTCTCAATCAGCTCCCTACCGGGACGCAGCAGCCGACTCTCACGGTAAAAGTTGGGCAGACCATCGATGCGATGTATATCGGTTTTAAGAGCCAAAAGCTCAATCCCAATCAAATCACCGATTACATCGTGCGGGCCGTGCAGCCCAAACTTCAAGCCGTCGCCGGCGTGCAGACTGCCGAATTGATTGGGGCAAAGAATTTCGCTCTGCGCGCCTGGCTTGAGCCTCTAAAATTGGCCGCTTACGGCCTCACGGCGGCCGATGTTAGCACCGCCCTGACGAGTAACGATTACATCTCCGGGCTGGGCAATAGCAAAGGCCAGATGGTGCAGGTCAATTTGACCGCATCAACCAATCTTCACTCGCAGCAGGAGTTCGAGAACTTGATCATTAAAAACGTGAACAACGCACCCATTCGTCTGCGCGATATCGCCCGAGTGACGCTTGGGGCCGATGACTACGATTCTGGCGCGGCCTACGATGGCCAACAAGCCGTCTATGTCGGAATCCAGGTTGCGCCCACGGCCAATTTGTTGACCGTGGCGGATGGAATTCGTGCGGCGTTCCCCGAGATCCAACAGCAATTGCCCGGCGGCCTGGACAGCAAGATCATTTACGATTCGACTGACTTCGTAAACAGCTCGATCACAGAGGTGGAACATTCGTTGCTTGAGGCTTTGGCCATCGTGACCATGGTCATTTTCATCTTCCTCGGTTCTCTGCGTTCGGTCGTGATTCCGGTCATTGCCATTCCGCTCTCACTGGTTGGGACGTTTACGATGATGCAGGGTTTCGGCTTTTCCATTAACTTACTGACCCTCTTGGCGCTCGTCCTGGCCATTGGGCTGGTGGTGGATGACGCCATCATCGTGGTGGAAAGCGTGAGCCGCCATTTGGAGGAAGGGATGGCTCCTAAGGACGCGGCGTCCAAGGCCGCTCAGGAGCTAATGAGCCCAATCATCGCCATGACCATCGTGCTGGTGGCGGTCTACGTGCCCATCGGATTTCAATCGGGGTTGACGGGCGCTTTGTTCACCGAATTCGCCTTCACCATGGTCGGAGCGGTGACGGTCTCGGCGGTAATTGCGCTCACCCTTTCTCCGATGATGTGCTCCAAACTATTGAAACCGCCCTCCAAGGACCGGAGCGGTTGGCAGGAGCGCTTTACCGACTTCATCGACCGTTACTTTAACAAGTTTCGAGATTTCTATCTGCGTTGGCTGGAGGGCAGCCTTAATAACCTACCCGTGGTCGCGGTCTTTGCCGTGCTGATCCTGACGAGCATCTACTTCCTCGCTATCGGAGCGCATTCCGAGTTGGCCCCGCAGGAAGACGAAGGGGCAATGTTAGGACTGAGCACGGCGGCTTCCAATTCCACCTTGCAGCAGCGTCAGATTTATTCCAAGCAGGTCTACCAAACCTTTCAAAAGTACAAAGAGACATCATTGGTTTTTCAAATCGACGTGCCAGCACAATCCATTTCCGTCATGGTTTTGAAACCATGGGATCAAAGGTCGCAGACCAGCAATCAACTTCAGCCCACGATCCAGAATCAACTTAGTCAAATTGCCGGCGAACAAGTCGTGGTTTTTCAGCCGCCACCCTTGCCGGGAAGCAATGGCCTGCCCGTTCAATTTGTCCTGACGACGACCGAGCCCTTCGACCAACTCAATAAGGTCGCTGAGGCTTTTGTGCAGAAAGCGTTCGGCAGTGGTAATTTCATCTTTTTAAACACCGACCTGAAATACGATCAACCCGAATCAACCGTGGTGATCGACCGCGATAAGACCGCCCAGCTCGGCTTGACCATGTCCACGGTGGGCGCGGCGCTGAGCAGCCTGCTGGGCGGGGGGTACGCCAACTATTTTGACTTGTCGCAACGTTCTTACAAAGTCATTCCCCAGGTCGAACAAGCCTTCCGGTTGAACACGCAGCAACTCCTCGATTATCCCATCGCCAGTACTTCAACCGGCATCCCCATCAGCCTCTCCACGGTCGCAACCATTACGAGCAAGACCGTGCCGGAATCGATCAATCATTTTCAGCAGCTCAATTCCGCCACGATTCAGGGTGTGCCAGTTCCGGGCAAAGCTGTGGGTGATGTTTTGACCTATCTTAAAAAGCTGGCGGCGGAAACTTTGCCTTCGGGCTACACGGTCGACTACGGTGGCCAATCCCGACAGTCGGTCCAGGAATCGAGTGGTCTTGTCGGCACTTTCGCCTTTGCCATCATCCTGATTTTTTTGTGTCTGGCGGCGCTTTTTGAAAGCTTCCGCGATCCGCTGATCATTCTCGTTTCCGTCCCGATGTCGATTGCCGGAGCGATGATTTTTATCAGTCTCGGGCTCGGCGGCATGACGCTTAACATCTACACGGAAGTTGGACTGGTCACGCTCATCGGACTGATCAGTAAGCACGGCATCCTCATTGTCGAAGTTGCCAACACCCTTCAGGAGGAAGGTAAATCCAAGCGCGAAGCCATTCTCGGCTCCGTCCACATTCGCCTTCGCCCCATCCTGATGACCACCGCCGCCATGGTCTTAGGCGTGGTTCCGCTGATTATTGCCACGGGCGCGGGCGCGGTATCCCGATTTAATTTGGGACTCGTGATAGCCAGCGGTTTGTCCATTGGCACGGTTTTCACCCTTTTCGTTGTCCCCTCCTTTTATTTCATGCTGGCCGCAAACCACTCGAAAAAAGAATAATCGAGTGGCTCAATGACGCTCCAGCGGAGCGCCGACAATATGTGTAGGGGTTAAGGTTTTCATCCGGGGCGACGACAAGTGCTTCTTCGTGGCCATCGACGAAATACGACTCTTGGCGTCGGAAGGAAACTACACGCGAGTTCATGCCGTTAAGCACAAGCCCTTGATCTATCGTTCGCTTAATGCTTTGGAAGAGCGTCTACCGGAGGAGCTCTTTTTTAGGGCCAATCGGAGCACAATTATTAATCTGAAACAAATCGAGGACATTGAGGATTGTCTTAGCGGTAATCTAAAAGTTCGGCTTAATGGTGGGGCCGAAGTCGATATTTCCCGACGCCAGGCAGCTCTTTTTCGTCAGCGAGCTTCGCTTTAGTTATGTGGGCCACACGGTAATTTCTGACCGCTTATCCCGTCTACGAGCCACTTGTCCCATTTTCAGGAAGAAGAAGAAAGAATTCTTCTATCAGGGACTTAGCCAAAGCATCCCACCGGATGCTGAATACCCTCCCTGGTTTTGGTTCGACTCGGGAACGAAAACCTAACAATGACATCGCGGATTGCCCCCCAGATTTCTTCAATTAGCCCGCCGCCGCAGATGACGTCTAGAAACCGTGTGCCCGTCGTCGCCGTGTCACTCGGTATCCTAGGGTTCATCGCAGTGATCGCTGCCCTTACGATAACCCTGACAAAACCTCCGCCGGTGCAACCAACGGTCCCAGCCGTTGCGATGACGGTCACGAAGGCTGTTGCCACCAAGGTGCAGTGGCCTGAGACAACGGAAGCCTCTGGACCAATTGCGGCGTGGCAGGAGGCGATTATAAGTTCGGAGTTATCCGGACAACATTTGACCGAGGTCTGCGTCGATGTCGGGGATCAGGTCAAAAAAGGACAGGTTTTGGCTCGTTTCAACACGGATACATTGGGCGCACAGCAGGCCGAGCTTCAGGCGGATGCTGTCAAAGATGAATCGGATCTTCAACGGGGGCTAAGCTTGCAAAAGATCGGTGGAACCAGCGATCAGCAGGTCGAAAGCTACCGCGATACCGCAGCGGTTGCTGAGGCCAAGCTCAACGAACAGAACATTCAACTGGCTTACGCCACGGTGACGGCTCCTGCCGATGGAGTCATCAGTTCGCGAACCGCTACTCTGGGTGCAACGATGAGCACGGGGGGTGAGTTGTTCAGGTTGATTCTAAACAACCGACTGGAATGGCGCGGTCAATTGAATGCGTCGCAGATGACGCGGGTTACCCCTGGCCAGGGGATAAACCTGACTTTGCCCGACGGAGAGACAGCCGCCGCATCTGTTCGCATTCTGGCCCCTTCCCTTGATGTCCAGTCCCGCTTGGTGACCGTCTATGCCGACATTGTTCCCGCAAGTCACGCCCGAGCGGGAATGTATGCTTCGGGACTGATCGCACTTGGAATCAAAAAAGTTCTGATTTTGCCCGCTGTAAGTGTCGTCCTCCGCGACGGCCGGAATTATGTCTTCAAACTCGGTGATAAAGCTTCCGTGACAGAGGTGGCGATACAGGAAGTGACGACTGGAATCCATCGAGGAAAGGACGTCGAGATCATCACAGGCCTTCAGGAAGGTGACCAGATGGTCGCGCAAGGCGCTGGATTTCTCAATGACGGAGACCGAGTCCGAGTGGTGGACCAAAAGGAAAATAATCCATGAACTTCGCCACCTGGTCGATCCGCAATCCAGTCCCGTCCATCCTGCTTTTCATCCTTATGACTCTGGCGGGGTGGATGGGATTTAAGAACCTCGGGATCCAGAGCTTTCCTGACATGGACTTGCCGACGGTTACCGTCGCAATAACTCTGCCCGGTGCCGTGCCCTCCCAGCTAGAGACTGAAGTGGCCCGCAAGGTGGAAAACACCATAGCGACGCTCGCCAGTGTCAGACACATTCGCACATCTATCACCGAGGGCTTAGTTACCATCACGGTTGAGTTTGAGCTGGAAAAGCCGCTTTCTGATGCATTGATTGAAACCAAGGATGCAGTTGACGGAATCAAATCGGATTTGCCAGCCGCCATCTATCCTCCGTCGGTTAGCGCAGCGCGCACGGGGGGTGACCCACTCGTCACCTATGCCATCACGTCGCAACACATGAATGAAGGAGAACTGTCGTGGTTTGTCGATGACACCATAAGCAAGGCTTTGTTGGTTGTTCCAGGCCTTGGACGCTTCGAGCGCTTAGGGGGCGTTAACCGGGAGGTGCGGGTGAATGTCGATCCGGTGAACTTGGCCGGGCTAGGGGTGACCGCGCTCGACATTTCCCAGGCGCTCCAGCTTAACCAGGTGGAATCTTCCGGCGGAAGAGCCCAAATCGGTCAGAGTGAACAATCTGTGCGGACCGTGGGCACGGTCAAGCAGGCCTCTGAGCTGGACGCCATGCCCATCGCCACGGCCAGCGGAAGGAAGGTCCGTCTCGACCAAGTCGCAACGGTGACCGATGGTTACGCCGAGCGCACGCAGGCGGGGCTTCTCGATGGCAAACCGACGGTCGGTTTCCGCTTTTATAGAACAAAAGGCTTCGACGAGACCAAGATTGCTGCAGGCGCGCAGAAAGTCCTGGATGCGTTGCGGGTAGCGCATCCCGATTTGACCATCACATTGGTCAATAACACGGTCGATTACACCCTGGACCAATATCATGGTTCGATGGATATGCTGTATGAGGGTGCCTTGCTGGCCGTGATCGTGGTTTGGGTCTTCTTGCGAGATTGGCGCGCGACACTGATCGCGGCGACCGCATTGCCTCTCTCGATTATTCCCACGTTTGCAATGATGCATTGGCTGGATTACTCGCTGAACACGCTAACGTTACTCGCATTGGCCGTAGTCGTTGGAATTCTAGTCGATGACGCCATCGTCGAGATTGAGAATATTGTTCGGCACAAACGGATGGGTAAATCGATCCGGGAAGCAGCGGAAGAAGCGGTCAACGAAATCGCTCTGGCCGTCATGGCCACGACTCTGACGTTGGTCGTCGTCTTTCTACCAACCTCCTTAATGGGCGGTATCCCAGGGATGATTTTCCGGGAGTTCGGGTGGACAATCGTAATCTCAGTATTAGTTTCGCTGGTGGTGGCCCGATTGCTTACTCCCGTGCTAGCGGTCTATTTCCTGAAAAGCGACGAACGGCCTGAGGGAACGGATGGATGGGCGATGGAGGTGTATCTGGATGTGGTCCAATGGTGTCTGAAACACCGCGTCCTCACGCTTTTGCCAGCGGTTGCATTCTTTGTCGGGTCAATCTATTTAGCCAAGCTGATTCCCCTGGCATTTATTCCCGCATCAGATCGGGGCTATACGGTCATTAGTTTCGAGTTACCGCCCGGTAGTTCCCTGCACGATTCCCTGGCAACTGCAGAAGCAGCCCGACTTTCGTTTGCTGACCTCCCTGGCATAGCTCACACGTTCACCCTGGTGGGGGACGCGCAAAAGGCAGGTATCGATGCTACTCAAGCGGGAGAGGTGCGTAAGGGTACCCTGACGCTTTCGTTCCTGCCGCGAGGCAGTCGCCCCGGTGCAACAGAACTCGTGAACTCGATTCGCAGCTGTCTCGCTAACATACCTGGCGCCCGCTTTACGTTGAGCAGCGGCGGCCCAGGTGAACAACTAGTCGTTATCCTTGCCAGCGACAACGAGACCGCGTTGACTTCGTCCACCCAGGAAGTAGTCCGTGAAATGCACGGGATCACCGGATTGGGTAATATCAGTTCCACCGCCAGCCTGCAGAAGCCGGAAATCATTATCCGGCCTGACCTGGAGCGCGCTGCCGAGCTGGGAGTGACAACGCAGACTATTGGCGACACTGTACGCATAGCCACCGCAGGAGACTTCGACCCACAACTTTCTCGCTTGGATCTCGATAATCGACAGATTTATATCCGCGTCAGTTTTCCCGATAGCGCCCGGCAGGATATCAATACCATCTCCTCGCTACGCATACCAACCTTGGGAGGACTGACCTCGCTAGCGACCATAGCCGATATTACGAATGGAACAGGCCCCTCAGAAATTGATCGCTATGATCGCCAGCGCTACGTGACCGTTAACGCTGATCTCGGCGGCGAGCCTTTGGGCCAAGCCTTGGCTGCTACCAAAGCATTACCCGCGATCAAAAATCTGCCCTCACCCGTTCGCCTAATCGATAGCGGTGATGCCGAAATGATGGCCGAAATTTTCTCCGGATTCGGTTTGGCGATGCTGACGAGTGTCTTCTGCGTTTTTTGCGTCCTGGTGTTGTTGTTCAATGATTTCTTTCAACCCATAACCATTCTTTGCGCTCTGCCGCTCTCCATCGGCGGTGCGATCCTCGCGTTGCTACTGACCCATGAACAAATGGGAATTCCTAGCCTGATCGGCATGATCATGTTGATTGGTATTGTCACCAAAAACTCGATCCTACTGGTCGAATATACCGTCGTCGGCATGCGGGACCGCCACCTGAGCTGCGAAGCAGCCATCCTTGATGCGTGCCATAAGCGCGCACGTCCCATCATTATGACTTCCATCGCGATGATTGCCGGGATGATGCCCATCGCTCTAGGACTTGGGGGCGACGCCAGTTTTCGCCAGCCCATGGCGATTGCCGTTATTGGAGGACTGATCACGTCCACGGCTCTTAGTCTTTTAGTCGTGCCGGTAACCTATTCCTTGGTCAACGGATTCGAGTCGTGGTGCCGGGCGTTATTCTCGAAACATCCTGAACTGATTATCGCGCCGATTGGGGAAGAGGCATCCAGAAGAAAAATGGCTGTGTCGGCCGGGAAATAAGCCGAAACTGGTTGGTAGTTCAAAAGGTACGATGCGCTAATCACACCGGTATTGCCGATCCCGGCCCATAAGCATGGCGTCGCGGAATTCGTCATCAATGCGCAGAAAGTGGACGCCACTTACCTCCAGGACGCGACTGTGCCGCTCAATATCACTGGCTTGCCTGGGCTGTCGATACGGTTTGGCACGAGCAAGGAAGGGTTGCCAATCAACATGCAGGTCGTGGGATCGTGGCTCGCCGAGTCGACGATTCTGCACCTCGCGTCGATACTGGAGAGCGTGATCTCCGTTAGCGACCTTCGTCCGAATATCTAATCTGGCTGGGGAGGAATAGAGCTACTGCTCTATTTCTTAGGCTACTTCTTTTTGCCCGATGCCGGAACCGCCGACACAGCGGGTTTCTTTTGATTACTAGCCTTCTTTGCGCTGTGTTGAGCCTGTTGCTTTTGTTTGTTCTTCGGATTTGAATCGCCCATAGGTGGACACAGTAGCGCACTTCGACCAATTTGACACACCTCTCTCGCTCGCCAGAGCAAGTCTCGGACGTCGCGGACGTTAAACACGCCATTGCCCAGCAAGATGGGCCCTGTCCGCTCGTCGGTCATACAAGGTGTGGCCACAAAAGAACTCTGAATGAATATTTTCAAGTACCTGTGAAGAAATTTGGTTGGGAGCATTTCATTGCTGACGACTTCAAGCGATCGGCACGGGCCTCAACATATCTTTCGCACGAATGGTGCGCATTTCCTTGGGTGATAATTTGCACCAGAATTAGTAAGGTGCCTAACCTAGGAGCTCATGCTCGGTGAAGGTGGACTCGGAGATTGGGGAAGTGATCGTTGCCGCAGACAGCATTAATTGGACGACAATACGAGGGCCCTCTGTGGGAACGGCCACCGTTGGAATCTGAATCTACTAAACGCCCATGTTGTTCGAGCAGGTAAAAATGCTGTCAATAAACAACCCTGAGCTGAGAAACGATCTTGAGAGATTTGAGGTTGCAAGTAGCAGGTCATAAAGGCGCCGCCGTGCCTGCGGCACCACGGCGATTAGAGGCGGGGCTATGCGCTTGCGACCGGGCCGGGCTGCGGCCCCGGTGTTCCGCACCCGGCCCCGTCGCGTTTCAGGCATTCGCCCGGTTACGAAAGCGCTGACCGCGAAATTGGATATTAGCGCCTAGTTCACGGGCAAATTCCTGCTGGAGGCGCGAGGCCCGCTGGCGGGAAACACCATGTTGCCGCGCGCACCAGCTCGCGGAGGGACGTTTACAGGGCAATAGATGGGGACAGATGCACAGGGTGACGAGATCGGAGCGCAAGCCCCGCTGCTTGGCTCCGCCGCGCCCCCGCGTGATCCACTCCTGGACACGGGTAATACCGCCGCCAGCTAGGGCGAAGGCCAGACCGTCATCGCGCGGCGCAGGATCCATCTTCCCCGCCGGATCATCGAAGTAGGCATCAGGTGGCATGTACCGTGGCATAATCATCTGGCACCACCTTTTCGAGCGATTTGCCGCAGCCGGTGCGATGACAGGCCACGACTCGTGACCAGGTAATCCCTGATTTCCTGCGGAACGAAGCGGACCGCTCCGCCCAACTGAACGTAGGGCAATCCTTTCTTCCGCAGATTAAAGACGGTCTTGAGACTGACATGGAGATACTTGGCGACCCTTTCCGTCGTCCATAGCTCCGAATCTATTTCCTGGGATGAGGTTTTCACGTCCTCGGAAACCGGGGGATTTCCGAGCATGCCGGTGTTTGCTAAAGAATTCATAAATTTAAGAATGAAGGGTTTAATTATTTTCCGTTAGCGAGCAGTGGGAGAGTTAAGTTCCATATTCACGAATTGTGGTTCCGACCTGCCCGAAAATGCTCGTGGTTACATCTTGAAGGGAATTTCGTTGCGCCGTTAGGTTGCATTGGCGAGGTGGTGAGAAAAAGTGAGGAAAAGTGGGGAGGTAGTCATTCCCATTCGCGGACACGACAAATCTCATGCCCGTTTTGACACGGAAAAGCCCCTCCCGTTGGAGGCTACTTTGTAGCCATTTTAAAGGTGCCCGGACGCCAGCTTCGTTAGTCAGAGACTTTTTCGGCGATCTCGATCCGGCTCACGGCCACAGATTTCCCGGACGAAGGAAGCTCCCGCACCGTATGCAAATGGAAATGTTCCATTGCCTCATGCAGGGCGCGAAGTTCCGTGCCCGTGATCGTGACGACGCAATGGTTGTACTGCAAATAGAGTTCGGTTTCGGCCTCGTTCATTTCGGCATGAAGCAGCCAGGAATAGGGAATAAAACGGCGGCGCGAGGGCAAATGAAAGGTGATGCCCTGAGCTATCGCCATGGAATCGCTTTGGTAAGAAGCCGTTTCAGAGGAAGATTTGAGGTTGAGTGACATAAGTTAAATGGGTTACAGGCCGATGCCTCGTCCCTGCCGGTGAGAAGGAATTGGATTCCAGTCGATTTTAGTCTTCACCGCAGGCGCGGGCGTGGTCTTTTGTTTCTGTGAAATTCTTTCGCGAACCTTTTCGCGGAGCTTTTGCGCCATTTCCTCGACGGAGGGCGTAATCTTTTCGGCCAGGGCGACTTTGGCTGCCGAGTCCTCCTTGATGGCCTCGACAACACGAGGACGCAGGGCCGCGACGCGGGAAAGATGCTGGCGAATCTGTTCCGCCATTTTCTGGAGGTTGACGCGGCCCACGAACTCTTTGCCCCACTCGCG
>Ga0302319_10008035_pt1 | contig 20628 bp, 19 predicted proteins | sample Bog_T0_2_FD_203319 | JGI IMG/M metagenome (GOLD analysis project Ga0302319, IMG submission 203319) | Peat permafrost microbial communities from Stordalen Mire near Abisko, Sweden - Bog_T0_2 | ecosystem: Environmental > Terrestrial > Soil > Wetlands > Peat | place: Sweden: Abisko, Stordalen Mire... | reverse complement strand
AGCCGCGAGTATCGCCGAAATAGAAGCTACCAGGCCTACCTGGTCAATACATTGAATTACAATAATCATAGGCTAAAAAAGTTATGAGAGAGGCGCAAACGTATCCCCGGCAGCAAATTATATTAAATTATTTAAAAACGGGGGGCTATTATTTTGTTATTTTCACCGATTAATAAAGTTTTTCTAGCCTTTAACAAATGCGCGGTAAAATATTTTCACTAAGGTTGCTTTTTGTATTGCTGTTAGCAGTTAGCTCATTTAAAGTTTTTTCACAAAATACTACTGTTGAATTACTAAAAAAATGGGAATCGGCCCGTTTGGAAAAAGGTTACCACGCGGATACTTCAAGTGTAATATTACTTAATAAGCTATCCTTTAGTTATTTATACAATCATACCGATAGTGCGTTATACTTCGCAAAAGAAGCCTTAAGACTTGCTGAAATTGAAAAATTTCAAGTTGGCGAAGCTTTGTCACTGGTTAGTATAGCTAAAACCTATTATGTAATGGGCAATTACCCTTTATCTCTGGATGCTTCGGACCGTTTAATGCATTTAAGCGAGAAAATTAATTATACGGAAGGAAAAGCTTCCGCCTATTTAAACGCCGGACTAATTTATCTTGCTCAGAATAATAATGGTGAAGCAATTATTGAATTTAAGAAGTCGCTTGTTGCATTTGTCAGGCCAAAAGACGACTCTAAAATAGCAACAGCTTATTTCGACATTGGCTTATGTTATGATGAGTCGGGAAATTCGCAAAAAGCATTTTCTTACATGGACACATCAATGGCAATTGCAAAAGAATTAAAGAATCAAAATTTAATTTCAATGATAATAGACCGCAGAGGTGAGATCTATTTCCATTTAAAAAAATATAAAACTGCATTAAAGTTTTATCAGCAGGTAACAAATTCACGAATCAATGACAACTGGGAGCTGGATTTTGCCTATAGTGGTATAGCCCAAAGCTATGAGATGCTTGGTAATTATGAAAAAGCAATTTTAAACGCCAAAAAAAGCCTTGTTCTTTGCGAAAAAGTTAATTCACAATTCGATGCTATAAGGGCCATAACTATTCTGACAGAAAGCTACCAGGCTATTAAAGATTACAGGCAGGCCTATCAGTTTGAGGCCTTATTAAAAAGATCAAACGACAGCATATTTAACAGTGAAAAAGAGAAAGAGATTAATTACCTCCATTTAAAGCAGCAGCAAACAGAAAACAAACGGCTTGAAAATGATATTAAGGCCAAAGAACAGGCGATAGCTAATAACAAACGACTGGTTCTTTTCAGGAACCTGTTAGCAGTATGCGCCATTATTGTGGCTGTTATTGTTTTTTGGAACTATGGGCGAACAAAGGCTTTAAATAAAGTACTCCAAAACCAAAATGCCGATATCGCTTTACAAAAGGAAGAAATATCCCGGCAAAAAGAAGACCTGGATATGTTGAACCACACTAAAGATCAATTATTCTCCATAATCAGTCATGATCTTCGCAGCCCATTTGCAGCTATTATACAAACTATGGATATGATGAAATCGGGCGACTTAAATATTGAAGACCAGGGGGTACTCTTCGAAAGTTTTTACCGGCAGGTTAGTCTTGTTTCGCTGATGGTTAATAATTTATTGATTTGGGCAAACAGTCAGCAATCGGGTATTAAAAGCAATTTGCTAAAGCTAAATATTGTAGAGGTGGTTCACGAACTAATTTCCGTATCAGGCTTCCTGGCAAAACATAAGCAAATAAATCTCTATCAGCGTAACGATGGCGGCAAATGGATAGTCGCAGATCTGGACCATGTAAAAATTATCATTCAAAATTTAATTGGCAATGCGATAAAATTTACGCCTGTCGGGGGAATTGTTGAAATATATTATACGGAAGATGAATACTACATTGCTGCGCACGTGAGAGACAATGGTGTAGGCATACCGGCTGAAAAACGGGATAAACTTTTCAAGGTAACGGGGAAAGAAATATCAGGTTATGGTACCAATAATGAGGGGGGTGCCGGCATTGGCCTGGTAATAATTAAACAATTTGTGGACGTTAATGAGGGTAAAATTGAGATTACCAGCGAACCAGGAGCAGGAACCGACTTTGCGGTTTATTTTAAAAAAGCCTCACACGATTTATAAGATTTTAACACGATTTGCAGGATTTAATCGATTATAAAAAATTAATAAAAATCATGAATATCGTGTTAAAATCTTAAAAATCGTGTTTATATTTAACCACCAATTATTTAACCTCATGGATTCACGCAGGGACTTTATTCAAAAATCAGCCTTAATAGCTGGGGGCGGCCTATTGGCATCCGCTATAAATAACCAGGCTTTCGCAATTTTTAAAACCACTATAGCGCCAAGCGATCAGCTGAATATTGGCGCCATCGGGATAAACGGTATGGGTTGGGCCGATGTTACGGCAGCGTTAAAAGTACCGGGTGTAAATCTGGTGGCTATTTGCGATGTGGATAAAAACGTGATGGATAAAAGAATGGCTGATCTGGCTAAAATGAACTATGATACCACGAAAGTAAGGCGATATGACGATTACCGCCAGCTTTTGGACCAGAAGGATATTGACGCGGTTGTGATTGGCACACCAGACCACTGGCATGCGCTGATTATGATGCATGCCTGCGAGGCGGGTAAAGACGTTTACGTGGAAAAACCTGTTGGAAACTCAATTGGCGAATGCCGCGCGATGGTAAACGCACAACAACATTATAACCGGGTTGTACAGGTGGGCCAGTGGCAGCGCAGCCAGCAGCATTTTAAAGACGCGGTCGATTTTGTAAAAAGCGGTCAGTTGGGAAATATAAGGACTGTAAAAGTTTGGTGCTACCAGGGCTGGATGAAACCTGCCCCTGTAATTCCCGATTCTGCACCACCGGCTGGCGTAAATTATACAGCCTGGCTTGGACCGGCCAAAACAGTTCCGTTTAATGCGAGCCGTTTTCACTTCAATTTTCGATGGTTTTGGGACTATGCCGGAGGCCTGATGACCGATTGGGGCGTTCATTTATTAGACTACGGTTTATTAGGCATGAACTCACCTGTACCAAAATCTGTTTCCGCCTTGGGTGGACGGTTTGCCTATCCCGAACTTTATGAAGAGACACCCGACACATTAACCACATTATATGAATTCGATGGTTTCAACATGGTTTGGGATTCGGCGATGGGAATTGATAACGGTTCTTATAACCGCGACCATGGTATAGCTTATATCGGTAATAATGGAACGCTTATTTTAAATCGCGGCGGATGGGAAGTTATAGAAGAACGGCAAAGCAAAAACAAAGTTAGCAAACCTTTCGCGCCATCATCCGATAATGGCCTGGATAAGCATTGGGAGAATTTTATCAGCGTGGTAAAATCGCGTAAAACAGATGACCTGCATTGCCCGGTGCAGGCCGCCGCTCATGTCGCTACCGTTGCCCAATTGGGCAATATTGCTTTCAGGAGTGGCAAAAAGTTAGAATGGGACGGAGCAGCAGGTGAATTTACTGATAAAGCCATTAACAAAGAATATTTGATGAAGGAATACCATAACGGGTATAAGTTGCCCCGGGTGTAGGGAGGGATTTCGGATTTCGGAATTTCGATTTCGGATTTGAAATCAACTATTTTTTCTTTCCATTATTTAACAGGTTTTGCATAAACAAAGCATGCGCGGCGGCATCTAAATAAATTTCTTTACTCAAATAGTAAGTACTGGTTGAGCTAACCATTCCACCACCAGTCACGTTTGCGTCTATGGAAACCAGTTTCCAGCCATTCAGACCCATAAATAACAAAACATGACTAAGGCTGCGGATATTATCGTCCTTTCTCGGGTCTATAAGTATGGTCTTTAAGCTATCGGGTAAAAGTTTATTCAGATCACCGTAATCGGTACGGCCCGAAGCATCGAGAGTGCAATAAATAAATGTTTTTTGATTCTGCGCACGCAACGACGACGCAAAAACGAACAAGCAAACGCTTAAAAATAAGATTTTCATTTTTTTATTAAAATTACTATTCTCATATATAAAAAACAGATGAAAAGCAATTTATTTTTCAATGCAGGCACCAAAAAGCATTTTTACATCTACACCCGTAATGGAGAATGTTCTGCTATAGGCCCGGCCATAAATATCACAAATAATGACAGTTTCCCCTTTTGTCGCACTGCAACGATATTTTTTACAATTTCAAAATTGATCCGCCAGCTAGCGGACGAAATTCGAAATCAAATTATCATCTTTGCCCTTTAGCATGCAAAAAGATAAGCTTTTAATTATTGATGATGAGGAAAGGTTGCGAAACCTGCTTGCCCGGATCCTTCAGTTGGAGGGTTACGAAATATTAATAGCGTCAACTGGTAAAGAAGGATTAAGGAAATTACAACAGGAAGCTATACCTGTTGTAATCAGCGATGTTAAGTTACCTGATATCAATGGCATCGAACTCACTTCTCAAATAAAAAGCAGTTGGCCGGCTACGGAAGTTATTGTTTTAACCGCCTTCGGTACTATAAATGACGGGGTAAAGGCGATAAAGTTGGGTGCGTTTGATTATATAACCAAGGGTGACGACAACGAAAAGATCATTCCTTTGGTCAGTAAAGCCATGGATAAAGCCCTGCTGCAATACAGGGTATTGGAATTGGAACAAAAGCTTAACAACAAGTTTGGTTTTGAACGCCTGGTTGGCCGTTCGGCAGCTATTACTGATGTGATTAAAATGGCGCAAAAAGTGGCAATGACAAATACCACTGTTTTATTGTTGGGCGAAACCGGCACAGGCAAGGAGATATTTGCCGAAGCTATTCACCAGGCAAGTACCCGGCATAACAAATCCTTTGTCGCGGTTAATTGCAGCGCTTTTACAAAAGAATTATTGGAGAGTGAATTGTTCGGGCATAAAGCCGGATCATTTACAGGGGCCGTAAAAGATAAAAAGGGACTTTTTGAAGAAGCTAATGGCGGCACTATTTTTTTGGATGAAATTGGCGAACTGGACCATGACCTGCAGGCAAAATTACTACGCGTGCTGGAGTCGCAGCAATTTTTAAAAGTTGGTGATACAAAGCCAACTCAAGTAAATGTGCGCATATTGGCGGCCACCAACCGCAATTTACAGGCGGAAGTTGCCAAAGAGGGTTTCCGCTCTGATCTTTATTATCGTTTGTCGGTTTTCACAATCACTTTACCAGCCCTTCGGGAGCGTAAAAAAGATATAAAACCGCTTGCCGAACATTTTATGCACTATTTTGCCACAAAAGTTAAAAAACAACTTTACGGCCTAACCGACGGATTTGTTGAAAAGCTCGAAGCTTATAGCTGGCCTGGTAATATCCGTGAATTAAAAAATATAATTGAACGCGCAGTAATACTGGCTGACGACAATATTCTGGATGAAAGCTTGCTCCCTTATGATTTGCAGGAACCGCAACCTGTAAAATCAGGTAACCAACTCTCCGCATTCGATCTTTCGTCGGTAGAGAAACTGCATATACAACGGGTACTTAACCATGTTCACGGTAACCGGGCAGAGGCTGCGCGGTTGTTAAACATCGGCGTAGCTACTTTATACCGCAAACTGAAGGAATATAATTTGGAATAATAAACCTTTAAACCACCCGATTTATTTTACCTAACGTCTTTCTCAGGATTAACATAGACAAGTAAAATATGGGGCTGATTAAGAATTCATGCAAAGTTTTTGAAAGACTCTTTAATTGTTCGGGTGCCGGGCCCAGGGTTAAATCATAAACCCCAATTAAAAGCAATAAAGGTGTTATTATGATATATACCACATTCCAGATGTCAATAATCCATTTTACGCCGTAATTTTTGAACGAAAAAAAACCAATACAGTAAACAACGGCCAGGGAAACAAAGCGGCTGATATGCCTTAAATTCCTCGGGATACTTTCATAGTAGCTTGCATCTACAAGAAATATATTATAAAGTAAATAAACAACAACTATTCCAGACAGGCCAATTAAAACTATCCTTCGCTGTTCATTCGACATTATTGTCAATTTTTAATTTGTTAACAAACAAAAGCCACAATGCTATTATCAGGCCGTAAACCACAAAAACAAAAACGTAGTGGTGCACAAAATTAGCCTGCTTTGGATGGTACTGAACAACATAGGATACACCCATACACCTTAAGATATTTATGATGAAAATAAGCGCCGTTCCAACGCTGATAAAAATTATTTTCCTTTTTAAGGTTGCGGGCATGCATACAATAAATCCCGCGTATAAAACAAAAAGCTCTAATGCGTTGCACCCATCATATATGCCAACAAGTTTATAATTTTTAAAATATACGGATTGCTGCATCTCACCTTTGCCTTTTGTATCAGCATCCAGCACGGGCCCGAATTCGGTTTTTGACCGGTAATCCTTTGAATTGGTAGCCAGGTTTAACCCCTGAGCAGTCAATATTCCAACTGTAGTGGTTAAAGGTTTGTCCAAAATCCTTCCGGGTACTAAAAAGCCCAGGTAGATAATTTTCCATATAATAAACAGGATCAAACCCCTGGCTAAAAACTGTTTAACTAAAGATGGGATTTGGTTCCATTTCTCCAGGTAGGTACTCAAGATCATTTTAGATTATTTTGTCCGGTAATAACGAAAAGAAAACCCGTTAAGTTGTTAACCTAACGGGTTAAATAATAAACTAATTTACAATTATTTTAAATAAATAAAAGATTAACGTTATTAATTAATTGTTTGAACTGCCACTTTTATACCCGTTTTGTTTTTCTTTACGATAACGTAACAGCCAATACCTGCACCTGCAATCAGTAAAAGCCAGGCTTGCGTATTAATTGGTAAAGTTTCGCTGCCACCTGGAACGTTTTTTTCTGGAGTGGGAGGTGGGGGTCCACCGGCTTTTGCCGGAGAAATTGCAAATAACGAACAGCTAAACAAAAGCCCTGCAACAATTAGTCTTAAATTTTTCATGTAGTATTTACTTTAATATTGTTTTTGATCTTTTCTAAAATATACAACCACTTTTTATAAATCCCCAGGTAAAAATAGTACAAATAACGCAACTTGTATTGTATCAGTTCATTTTTTACAACATTATTAAACTGATAATTAACTCCCTGTCCACAAATTGTGGCATTAATTCCACAAATATTGAATTACTATGTAATTGTTTTTCTCAAAATTGGAAGCTACCCGGTTAATTACTAAATTGATTAATCCCTTGATTGCTTTTCTTAATAATTACTTTACAACCGATAGCAGCGCCTGCAATAAGTAAAAACCAAACCTGGTTATTTATTGGCAAACTTGTATTACTGCTTCCCCCCTCTTTTTCTCTCCGGTCCCTTATAAATTCAATATTTTTTCTTTCCACCTGACTTCCATTATAAACTTCATCTCCACTGGAAATTTCATGCTGCCCATATATGCTGTAGTTATCTGCGGGTTTAGCTTTTGCAGAAGTAAATGCAAATAAAAAACAGGCAAATAAAATTCCTATAGCTTTTTTATTCAAAATCTTTATAGGTGCTTTTATTGTCATTTGTTTTTTATGTATTAATTAAAAATTTCTTCTTCGGAAATCCTCTTAAATACAGGCAAACATTATGCCCTTTTTTTAAATAGGCCAAATTTCCTGTTTTTGGACTAAATATCCTGTTTTTGGAAAAGGTTGTCAACGAAAATATATTTTAATAACCTTTAAAGTTCCCCAAATTGGGGAATCGGCGCTCTTTTTGACCTTTTTAAGGCCTATCCCAGCCCCTCAGTACGCATTCGACAGCTACAGGATATCCGGTACACCGCCCGGGTGCAACCCTGTCTTCCTGTTGATCATTGTATATAATTGCTTTTCCCGCGTTGGGTAAATATTATGCAGGAATAGCTTCCTGAATAACCCTGACATTGAATAACAGACTATTTTGATAAATACCCTATCAAAATGATAGTTGGTTTTGCAATCGTTCTCTGCCGTATTTCCCAATTTAATGGCTCAACTTATTGAAAATCAATGTTATTATAAATCTAAAATTTTTATGGCACTTACTTGGCAGGTGAGCTTGCAAATCAAACAAAATGAACATCATGTCAGTTATAACTTATCTATTGTGTTTTGTAGCCATATCCTGGCGCTATCTCAAATCAGCAGAATTTGTGAACAAAATTTTCTCCAATTCAAATCAGGGTAAAACAAGCTTAAGCTGACTACTGTCACTTTAATAAGTGCCGCATGGCATTTTGTTTATATAGTTGATTTACTAATCTTTATATAAGAATTGCATCTGCTTACAATAAAACCATCACTAAACAATACTAATCAAATCAACATGGATATTATACTCACAATTGTATATGTACTATCGTTCGTAGTCGTATTCTGGATCCTTTTTAAAACCGTTAATTACTTCGAAAAAATTTAATCATCATGGTCGCATTATTCATCGTATCAATCGCGGTATTCATATACATGGTATATGTACTGCTCAAACCCGAAAAATTTTAAACACAATTAAAGCAAATTATTATGAATACTGAATACATAGGTATTATTTTCATGTACCTGGCAACCATAGCCCTGGCAATACCGATGGGTAAATACATCGCTAAGGTATTTAAAGGCGAGAAAACCTGGCTCGACTTTATGGCCCCGCTCGAACGACTGATTTTTAAGTTCAGCGGTATAGACCCAAATAGGGAAATGAACTGGAAACAACATTTAAAAGCATTATTAACCATAAACGTAGTATGGTTATTTTATGCTTTCTTTTGTTTGTTGTTCCAGGCGCATTTACCTTTAAACCCAGATAAAAACCCCAGTCAATCACCCGACCTTTCCTTTAATACCGCGCTTAGTTTTGTAACCAACACTAACCTGCAGGATTATTCGGGCGAATCACTGGCCACTTATTATACCCAGTTGTTTGTGCTTATGTTTTTGCACTTTGTGAGTGCATCTACAGGCCTGGCAGCGATGATGGTGGTTTTTAAAGCCATGAAAGATAAAGTAACCGACAAACTTGGCAATTTCTGGGATTTCCTCGTAAAGGGCATCACCCGGTTATTATTGCCGCTAAGTTTTGTTGTAGCGGTTATTTTAGCGTTTAACGGCACGCCAACAAGTTACAAAGGCAAAGATACAGTAATTGGTTTACAGGGCGATACAGTACACGTTTCGCGAGGGCCTGCAGCAGCCATGATAGCCATTAAACAAACCGGTACCAATGGGGGGGGCTGGTTTGGAGCAAATTCAGCCCATCCGTTTGAAAACCCCAATTATATCACAAATATCACTGAAAACATCAGCATTATCATAATCCCTATTGCTTTGGTTTTCGCATTGGGCTTTTACCTTAATAAAAGGAAACTGGCCTGGGTTATTTTTGGTGTAATGTCGATCGGGTATCTATGCATGCTAATTCCATCCATAGCAGCGGAAGTTGGCGGAAACCCGGCGATCGCTCATTTAGGCATTAGCCAACCGGGCGGTAACATGGAAGGGAAAGAGGTTCGCTTCGGGCCGGCGGCATCCGCTTTCTGGGGGATCACAACAACTGTTACATCAAACGGGTCGGTAAACTCCATGCACGACAGTATGATGCCCCTATCCGGCATGGCCCAAATGTTTGATATGATGGTTAATTGTTTTTTTGGAGGTGTTGGGGTAGGATTTCTCAACTTTTATATATTTATTATCATAGCCGTATTTATATCCGGCCTGATGGTTGGCCGTACGCCTGAGTTTATGGGACGAAAGATAGAGGCCCGTGAAATGAAGATCGCATCGCTTATTGCCTTGCTGCACCCATTTATTATACTGGTGGGCACCTCAGTTGCATCCTGGATATTGGTAAATTTCCCGAATGCCAATTGGGCTACAAAACCATCGGCATGGTTAAACAACCCAACTTATCACGGCTTTACAGAAATGCTGTATCAATTTGCATCAAGTGCGGCCAATAATGGTTCGGGTTATGCCGGGTTAACAGCCAATAACATATTCTGGAACTTTAGTACAGGGATGGTAATTTTTGTAGGAAGGTTCTTCCCGATTATTGGCCCTTTGGCTATTGCCGGGATATTAGCTAATAAAAAATTCATCCCCGAATCGGCAGGTACACTCAAAACCGATACCTCTACTTTCGGTGTAATGGTGCTCGCGGTTATTGTTATTGTCGCTGCATTATCGTTCTTCCCTGCTTTGACTTTAGGGCCTATTGCAGAGCATTTTTCAAACAAATAATTTAAAAAAGAATCATCATGAGATCTGATAAAAATATATTATTCCAGCGGGACCAGGTGAATGAAGCTTTCAGGCATTCTTTCATTAAACTCGATCCTCGCTTACTTTTCCGTAACCCGGTGATGTTCACCGTGGAAATTGGTGCGGCTGTAATGCTTGTGGTAACTATCTTCTCTTTATTTAATAAAGAGCAGGGTAGTTTCGCCTATAACCTCACCATATTTATAGTTCTGTTTCTTACTGTGCAGTTTGCAACTTTTGCTGAGGCTATCGCGGAGGCAAGGGGAAAGGCCCAGGCAGAAAGCTTACGCAAAACCCGTGAAGAAACACCTGCCCGCCTCCTGGTTAACGGTAAGGAATCATTGGTGATGTCGTCACAATTAAAAAAAGGCGATGTGTTTATCTGCGAAACAGGCGATAATATACCAACTGACGGCGAGATTATTGAGGGTATTGCTACCATCGATGAATCAGCTATAACAGGAGAATCCGCACCGGTTATCCGTGAATCGGGTGGTGATAAATCATCAGTAACCGGCGGTACCAAAGTGTTGTCTGACAGGATAAAGGTAATTGTGACTACGCAGCCGGGCGAAAGCTTCCTGGATAAAATGATAGCCCTTGTAGAAGGAGCTTCACGCCAGAAAACGCCAAACGAAATAGCATTGACGATATTGCTTGCAGGCTTTACGCTGATATTTGTAATTGTTTGCGTAACACTTAAACCTTTCGGCGATTACGCGAATACACCTATCACTATTGCTGCGTTTATTTCCTTATTTGTTTGTTTAATACCCACAACCATCGGCGGTCTTTTATCTGCTATCGGTATAGCAGGAATGGACCGGGCATTGCGTGCAAACGTAATTACCAAATCGGGCAAAGCTGTTGAAACTGCCGGTGACCTTGATACGTTGCTGTTAGACAAAACAGGAACTATCACCATCGGTAACCGTAAGGCCACAAATTTTTATCCGGCAAATGGCGTAAACGAACAGGATTTTGTTACCGCTTGTGTTTTAAGCTCTCTCGCAGACCAGACACCTGAAGGAAAGTCAATAGTGGAATTGGGCCAACAGGGCAAAACCAAAGTATCGGCGACTGTTCCGGAAGGTTCGATATTCATCAAATTTACAGCTGAAACGCGCTCAAGCGGTTTGGACACACCAGATGGGCTGCGTATTAGAAAAGGTGCGTTTGATTCAATCAGGAATATAGCCCTTACGGCAGGCCACCTTTTTCCTGCCGACGTGGAAGAAAATGTAAAAATTATCTCTTCAAATGGCGGAACCCCGTTAGTGGTATCACAAAATGAAGTGATACTGGGCGTAATTGAACTGCAGGACATTATAAAACCGGGTATAGCCGAACGTTTTGAACGTTTGCGCAAGATGGGGGTAAAAACTGTAATGGTAACAGGTGATAATCCTTTAACCGCCAAATTTATTGCTAATAAGGCTGGTGTGGATGATTTTATAGCTGAGGCGAAGCCTGAGGATAAAATGAACTATATTAAAAAAGAGCAGCAAGGCGGGAAACTGGTAGCGATGATGGGTGATGGTACAAACGACGCGCCTGCCCTGGCACAAGCCGACGTTGGTGTTGCCATGAACAGCGGAACCCAGGCGGCAAAAGAAGCAGGCAACATGGTTGACCTGGATAATGATCCGACAAAGCTAATTGAAATTGTGGAAATCGGTAAGCAATTGCTGATGACCCGGGGTACTTTGACAACTTTTTCAATAGCAAACGACGTGGCTAAATACTTCGCTATTGTACCTGCATTGTTCATGGTTTCAATACCTGCGTTAAAGGCTTTAAATGTTATGGACCTGCATAGCCCACAGTCAGCTATATTATCCGCAGTTATATTTAACGCGATTATCATTCCAATGTTAATTCCATTGGCTTTAAGAGGAGTTGAATATAAACCGATTGGAGCAAGCGCGCTATTGCGCCGTAACTTGCTGATTTATGGTTTGGGAGGTATCCTTGTGCCATTTATCGGTATCAAATTAATCGACCTAGTGGTTGGCATATTAATATAGATATGAGTATTGAGATTGGAGATTTGAGACAGAAACTCAATCTCACATCTCATATCTCACGTCTCAAATCTTAACAAAATATCTCAAAACTAAAGTAAAATGAAAACGTACTTGTTACCTTCAATCAAAATAACAATTATCCTGTTAGTGCTGTTATCGGGTTTGTACCCACTGGTAATAGCAGGAATCGGAAAATTTACCCCGGGTAATGGCGAGGGAGAAACCATCAAATTTAAGGGCCGCGTTGTTGGTTATGCCAACATAGGTCAGAAATTTACCAAAGATCAGTATTTCTGGTCACGCCCGTCAGCGGCCAATTACCAGGCAGATGCCGGGGCTGGTTCAAACAAAGCACCTTCGAACCCGGATTTTCTAAAAGATGTTAAAGCCCGTATCGATACATTTTTAAAACATAACCCCGGCGTAAAGCGCGCAGACATACCCGCTGAATTGGTTACTTCCTCAGGCAGCGGTTTGGATCCTGATTTATCGCCGGCGGGGGCAAATATACAGGTACCGCGTATTGCAAAGGTACGTAAACTGCCTCAGTTAGAGGTGTATAAAATTGTTAGTGACAATACCGAAGGCCCCTTGTTAGGTCTGTTTGGCCCCGCAAAAGTTAATGTATTGAAGTTAAATGTTGCATTAGACGAACTGAAAAAGTGAGTTTTTTAAGATTAACGCTGACTGTTTTTATAATTAATTATTGTTTGTTAATTATAAGTTTGGTTTGATTGAAGTCCGCGTAAAAAAGGGGGTATTTATATCCCCTTTTATTGGTATAAGTGAATAGTTGATTTGGTGAGTGGGTGATTGGCTAAATTTTTTATATAATCGTATACAAAGTGCTTTACTCAATCAACTATTCACCTAATTAACTTCAAACTAATTAAAATGGCCGAAGAGAATAATAAGGAGCAATCAGTACAACATTTCCTGGAGCTCATAAAGCGGTCCAGGCGAGGTAAGTTTAAGATATACATCGGCATGAGCGCTGGTGTGGGTAAAACCTACAGGATGCTGCTTGAAGCAAAAACCCTGTTGCGTAACGGCATTGATGTTAAAATAGGTTATGTTGAAACCCACCAGCGGAAAGAAACTGAAGCTTTACTGGATGGGTTACCTTTAATACCGCGCCGTAAATTATTTTATAAAGGCAAGGAACTCGACGAGATGGACTTGAACGCGATTATAAATCTCCGGCCCGAAGTGGTGGTGGTTGATGAGCTTGCCCATAGCAATATTGAGGGAAGTAAAAATGAAAAGCGCTGGCAGGATGTGATGGATATTTTAAATGCGGGCATAAATGTAATAAGCGCCATAAACATTCAGCATATTGAGAGCCTTAATGAAGAGGTTGAAAAAATAACCGGGACGGCTATAAAAGAGCGTATCCCCGACAAGGTTTTGCAAACCGCCGATGAAGTGGTGAACATTGACCTGACTGCCGATGAACTGATTGACCGCCTGAAGGAGGGAAAAATATACGACGAAAAAAAGATACCGCTCGCTTTAAATAATTTTTTTCAAACGGATAGAATTTTACAGCTCCGTGAGTTAGCGCTAAGGGAGGTAGCCCACCAGGTTGAACGCAAAATTGATATTGAAATACCAAAAACGGTGAAGGCGAGGCCCGAATTATTTTTGGCCTGCATAAGTACAAATGATTCATCGGCAAAAATAATCATCAGGAAAACGGCCCGCCTGGCTTCTTATTACCGCTCTAAATGGTATCTTTTATATGTACAAACATCAAACGAAAGCAGCGATAAAATAAACCTGGCGTCACAGCGGCACCTGATAAATAATTTCAAATTGGCCACGCAATTGGGCGGCGAGGTGTTAAAAGTAAAAAGCGACAACATTGCTAAAACCATTTGGGAAACAGCAGAGAAATATGAAATTACCACAATTTGCCTGGGGAAACCGCATTTTAAATTCTACCAGGTAGTTATGAAAACTGCCATGTTTACGCAATTGCTGAATAAAATGTCGCAAACACATATTGACCTTGTAATACTTTCATAATGACTATTAAAAATAAACTTCGCGCCGGCATCGGCTTCCTTTTCATATTGTCGCTGTTATGCTGTGGACTGTCCATATATTTCTTAAACCGCCTCGCTGCCGATGCTACAGGTATACTTAAAGATAATTATATTTCTGTGCAATATGCAAAAAACATGGGCAGTGCGCTTGATGCAACCGCCGGGCCTTTAAACGCCGTACAGGAAAAAGTTATTGAAAAAAACCTTGTAAAACAAGAACATAATATTACCGAGCGGGGAGAGCAGCAACTTACAGACTCTGTGCGTAGTCAATATGAACAGCTGAAGCTGGAAAAAACAGATAAAGACAAAAACGAACAGTTGCGCAGCGAATTAAGAAAATCGCTCTATGGTGTTATGCAGGTAAACATGAGCGCCATTGAACACAAAGACGCGCTGGCCACAGCAACTTCAAAAAGGGCTACTGTATTGGTCGCTTTTGTTGGATCGTTTCTCTTTTTAGTGGCGTTTAGTTTTGTTGTAAACTTTCCCGGTTATATCGCTAATCCAATAAAAGAGTTAACGGAATTGATTAAGGAGGTATCAAAACGGAACTATCACCAGCGGCTGGATTTTAAATCGAACGACGAATTTGGCGAGCTTGCCCAGGCATTTAACAACATGACCGATAAGCTGGATGAATTTGAAAACAGTAACCTTGCCAGTATATTATTCGAAAAAAAGCGCATTGAAACGATCATTAATTCGATGCACGATGCCATTATCGGGCTCAACGAAAAATCAATGATCATTTTTGCCAATGAGGTAGCTTGTACGCTAATCGGCTTACAGGAACCAGATATTATCAATAAATATGCACCTGATATTGCCTTGCATAACGATTTACTAAGGAATATGCTGGTGAGCGATCAGATTAAAATGAAGATTTATGCCGATAACCGTGAAAGCTATTATTCAAAGGAGGTTTTGTCGGTAGTTAGCAAGGATAAGGTAATTGGCAAGGTGATCATTTTAAAAAATATTACGGAATTCCAGCAACTTGATGAAGCAAAAACTAATTTTATAGCCACCATATCACATGAACTTAAAACACCGATATCTTCTATCAAAATGAGCCTCAAATTGCTGGAAGACAACCGCATAGGTGAAATGAATACCGAGCAGAAGCAGTTATTGGAAAACATAGAGGAAGATACAAGGAGGTTATTACAGATAACCGGTGAATTATTAGATATGGCCCAGGTTGAGACCGGCAAACTTCAGCTAAATTTTGGTAGTACGCACCCCAAAAATATTGTGGATTACGCTGTAAAGGCCCTTAAAATTACTGCCGAACAAAAGCAGGTTACGATAAATGTACAATGTGATGAAAACCTGCCGGATGTACAAGCTGACCTGGATAAAACTACCTGGGTGTTGATCAATCTGCTTTCAAATGCCATAAAATATAGTCATGAAAAATCTACAGTAGAACTGGTGGTTAAAATATATAAAGCCGACGAAATTGAATTTTCTGTTCAGGACCACGGCCAGGGAATAGACGAGAAGTATATCTCAAGGCTTTTTGAACGGTATTTTAAAGTACCAGGCGCCTCCGGTGAGCAAACAGGTACCGGCTTAGGTTTAGCTATTGCCAAAGATTTTATTGAGGCGCAGGCCGGCAAAATAGGTGTTGAAAGCGAAGTGGGCGAAGGCAGCAGGTTTTATTTTACTTTGAAAAGGTTTGGGCATTAGTAAATTATAATTTCTATCTTGAATTTAATTTGTAACCTGATTAATTATGGACAACACTTTAAATTCAAGCCCCATTCCCGGGCGGCTATTATCGCTCGATTTCCTCCGAGGCTTCATAATGGTATTGCTCGCCATTGAATCAACCGGTTTGTATGATTATTTAAATGAGAATACAGCCGGGCAGCCGCTTAATCATTTTTTTACGCAATTTACCCATTATACATGGCATGGCCTCCATTTTTGGGATTTGGTGCAGCCTTCTTTTATGTTTATGGCGGGTGTTGCCATGGCCTTGTCATTAAATAAACAATGGACAAACGGCGTTACCTGGGGCCAGTCCTTTAAGAAAATACTGGTCCGCTGCTGCTGGCTGTTTTTTTGGGGCGTGCTGGACTATGCCGTTCGTCCGCATGGCTTATCGTTTGAATTGTGGGACGTATTAACGCAGCTCTCGTTTACCACTTTAGTTGCCTTCCTTATTTTCAGGTGGAGCAATGCCGCTCAAATAGGGGTATGTATCGGCATGTTGTTACTAACGGAGATTCTTTATCGTTTTACGCATGTCCCCGGCTTTGACCAGCCATTTACAGACCAGCATAACTTTGGTAATTATATCGATACCATATTGATGAACAAAATAAATAAGGGTGGGTGGGTGGCCATTAACTGCATCCCGACCGCTGTGCATACCATTGCAGGCGCACTGGTTGGAAGACTATTATTGAGCGATAAGAATAAATTAAAACCGTTGTTGTTTTGGACATTTGCCTGTCTTGTAATTGGTTATGGAATAGATGGGCTGGGGATAACACCTATTATAAAGCGGATTGCCACAACATCGTTCACTATAGTTTCATTGGGTTGGGCGCTATTTTTCCTTACACTTTCTTATTGGTGGATAGATATTAAAGACCACCGTAAACATTTAATATTCTTCACGATAGTGGGGATGAACTCTATTTTTATTTACCTCTTTTTCGAAATTGTGGGCGACAGGTGGTTTACCGGGTACATCACAGCTATTTCAAACGGTGTTTTAAGCTGGTTTAATGCCGGCGGGTTGATAAAAGCTTTCGCATCAGCTATTTGTGTATTTGGTTTAGAGTGGGGGCTGTGTTACTTTTTATATAAAAAGAAAATATTTTTTAAAGTTTAATTGATAATTAACAGGTTTGAAGCTTTGCAAAAAGCAAATTAAAGAAATACCATTTGATTTATTTAATTTAGCGCCCTCTAACAAAGTATATGAAGTTTACTTTTGATTTTGAAAAGCCTTTAATTGAACTGCAAGTGCAGATTGAAAAGGTTAAACAAGTTGAAGACAAAAACAATTTGGATATGTCTGCAACGCTTACCGAGCTTGAAAATAAGTTAGAATCGACAAAGCATGAAATTTATGCTAACCTCACAGGCTGGCAAAAAGTTCAAATTTCACGTCACCCGGAGCGGCCCTATTCCCTGCAATATATTGAACTGATGTGCGATGACTTTATTGAGCTGCATGGCGACAGGAACTTTGGCGATGATAAGGCGATAATAGGCGGCTTTGGTACCATTGCCGGCCAAACAGCCATGTTTATCGGCCACCAGAAAGGAAAAAACACAAAAGATAGGCAATACCGCAATTTTGGTATGGCAAACCCGGAGGGGTACCGGAAAGCCTTAAGGCTGATGAAGCTTGCCGAAAAATTTAACAAGCCCGTAATTACATTAATTGATACACCTGGTGCATTCCCCGGTTTGGAAGCCGAAGAACGCGGACAGGGCGAAGCGATAGCCCGCAATTTAATGGAAATGTCGGTTTTGAAAGTGCCCGTTATTTGCGTGGTGATTGGTGAAGGCGCTTCGGGCGGCGCGTTGGGCATTGCGATTGGCGACAGGGTACTGATGCTCGAAAACTCCTGGTACTCGGTAATCTCCCCTGAAAACTGTTCCACTATTCTTTTTAAAACCTGGGAACAAAAAGAAAGGGCAGCAGACATGCTAAAGCTGACCTCGGCTGATATGTATAAAAACAAACTGATCGACGGCATTATAAAGGAACCGCTCGGCGGCGCCCACCAGGACCCGGTGGCCATGGCCGAAACTTTAAAAAAACACCTCCTGAAAGATTTAAAAGTGTTAAAAGAACGTAATATTTACGAATTGGTAAGCGAACGCATTGATAAGTTTTGCTCGATGGGGGTGGTGATAGAGGATTAACTTGTTTAGCTTTTAGCATTAACGACTTCAATGAAAGCTAACGGCTATCAGCTAACAGCTTTTTTAAAAATACCTTTTGATACTTAAAAAAATCGTCCTATATTTGCATTCCTTTTCGGAATGGCTTACATACCAAAGGATATTGCCTGATAGTATAATGGTAGTACGACGGTTTTTGGTACCGTGTGTCTAGGTTCGAATCCTGGTCGGGCAACAATGTTTATTTCGGATTTCGTCCGCCAACTGGCGGATCAATGTCGGATTTACACCGTGAATGAAGTTTCGAAAGTCCGAAATCGTTTTTTAATAATATGGCTAAACGGTTTTTAGAAAAGGAATAAGTAATTCCGAAATCGAAAATCCGAAACCCCAAATCAAAAGATGCCTTTACAGTTTAACCCGGTTAAGTTATTTGCAGGTTCTGGTACTACGGTACTGGCCGGTAAAATTGCTGAAAAATATGGCCGGGAATTAGGCGATGTTGTAGTAACGAAATTTAGCGACGGTGAATTTCAGCCGCATTTTAACGAGTCGGTACGGGGGTGTGATGTGTTTTTGATCCAGTCGACAAATCCTCCTACAGATAACCTGATGGAATTGCTAATGATGACTGATGCTGCACGTCGGGCATCGGCACATTACGTGACTGCTGTTATTCCTTATTTCGGGCTGGCCAGGCAGGACCGTAAGGACAAACCAAGGGTTGCAATAGGTTCAAAACTGGTGGCGAATATATTGGTGGCTGCAGGGATAAACCGCATTATGACCATGGATTTGCATGCTGCGCAGATACAGGGTTTTTTTGATATCCCGGTTGACCACCTGGACGCGTCTGTGATTTTTGTGCCGTATATAAAAAGCCTTAAGCTGGCCAATTTGACGATAGCCTCGCCCGATATGGGTGGTTCATACAGGGCCCGCACTTTTGCAAAGTATTTTAATGCCGAAGTGGTTATTTGCGATAAGCGCCGTAAACGGGCCAATGAAATTGAGTCGATGACCCTGATAGGGGATGTTACCGGGCAGGATATAGTGCTGATTGATGATATTTGCGACACAGCCCGTACATTGGCAAAGGCGGCCGATTTGATTATGGAACGAGGCGCAAAGAGTGTAAGGGCGGTTTGTACGCATCCGGTTTTATCCGGTAATGCATATGAAACTATAGAAAATTCGGTATTAACGGAGTTGATCGTTACGGATACTATACCGGTCAAATTCCCGGACAGTAAAATAAAAGTACTCAGTACAGCCGACCTGTTTGCGAGGGCTATTATGAATGTAAATGAACATGGCTCAATAAGCCAGTTGTTTAAGGTGGAGTGACGCCTCACCTAAATCCTCTCCAACCGCGTGTCGCCTTAGCTTTAGCGGTGACGCAAGGAGAGGACTTGAAAAAGGCGTTTGAATAGAATTAATAACTTCTTGCTTAAGCCCCTCTCCTTTGGAGAGGCGTTGGGGTGAGGCTAAATAAATAAAAACAAACAAATGAAATCAATTGCTATTAGCGGTTCTCCAAGAGAGAACGTAGGGAAAAGAGACGCTAAAGAACTGCGTTACCAGGCAAAGGTGCCTGCGGTTCTTTACGGTGGGTCAACCCAAACCCACTTTTCAGTGTCCGCAGCTGATTTGAAAGCCGTAGTTTATACGCCGGTTGTTCATTTCATCGACTTAGACATTGCTGGTGTAAAATCACAGGCTATTATTAAAGACCTTCAGTTTCACCCCTTAACGGAACAAATTCTCCATGTTGACTTTTTGTTATTAGACAGCAAAAAACCGATTACCATAGAGATTCCAATCCGTTTAACCGGAACTTCACCAGGTGTAAAAACTGGTGGTAAACTGGTTCAAAAATTAAGGAAACTTCGTATCAAAGCTTTACCAAAAGACCACCTGGATACCATTGACGTAAGTATTGAGACTTTGGAAGTTGGTAAATCTGTAAAGGTATCGGATTTAAAAGTTAATAAACTGGTTATTACCAATGCCAAAGAAGATACCATTGTTTCGGTAACAACTTCACGTGCATTACGCCAGGCTGAAACAGAAGCAGCAACAGGTAAAAAATAATCACTGATTTTTACTGATTATTGTGATTGCACTGATTAACAGCGATAGGTTTAGAACTTATCGCTATTTTTATTTTAATTAATATCTTCGCAAAAAAGTAAATTCCCCCTTTTAGGGAGTTGGGGGGTATGAAATATCTTATAGTCGGTTTAGGGAATACCATGAAATATCTTATAGCTGGTTTAGGAAATATAGGGCCTGAATATGCTGATACCCGGCATAATATAGGTTTTATGATATTAAATGAATTTGCAAAACAGGAGGGGGTTAAATTCTATAACGAGCGCCTGGCTTATTATACGGAGGTTACCT
>Ga0302319_10008033_pt1 | contig 20631 bp, 19 predicted proteins | sample Bog_T0_2_FD_203319 | JGI IMG/M metagenome (GOLD analysis project Ga0302319, IMG submission 203319) | Peat permafrost microbial communities from Stordalen Mire near Abisko, Sweden - Bog_T0_2 | ecosystem: Environmental > Terrestrial > Soil > Wetlands > Peat | place: Sweden: Abisko, Stordalen Mire... | reverse complement strand
CGGTCGGTCGAAGAGTTCGACCGGTTGCGCGGCACGAACCTCGCGTGGTTCGGGCTCGACGAGCTGACATATACGCAGGAAGGCGCGTGGCTGAGGCTGGAAGGACGGCTGCGCGATCCGAAGGCGAAGCGGCGTTGCGGGTTCGCGGTATGGACGCCCAAGGGTTTCGACTGGGTGTACCGGAAGTTCATTTCTCATCCGGTGGAAGGCTATGAGGCGATCCAGGCGCAACCGTTCGAGAACCGGTTTCTGCTCGATCAGGTGCCGGACTTCTACGACAGGCTGAAGGCGAGTTACGACGAGAACTTCTTCCGGCAGGAAGTGCTGGGAGATTACCTCAATGCGCGCGGCGGACTGGTTTATCGCGCGTTCCGGCGGGAAGCGAATGTTCGCGACGTGGAATTCGATCCCGCGCTGGAAGTCTTCTGGACGCTGGATTTCAACGTGGACCCGCTGTGCTCGCTGGTGGTGCAGAAGTGGCGGGATGAAGTGCGGGTGCTGGACGAAATTGTGTTGCACAGGGCGACAACGGAGCAAGCATGCAGAGAATTCGAGAGGAAATTCGGAATGCCGCGGGGATACGTAACGGTGTGTGGGGACGCGAACGGAACATCGACGCACACTTCGGCGGATTCCTCGGACTATCAGGTGATTCGGGATTACTTCCTGGCCCGCGGCGTGAGGATTCGCCAGAACGTGCCGAAGTCGAATCCGACCGTGAGGGACCGGATCGTACTGGTAAACGCGCAGCTTTGCAATGCGTCGGGCGACGTGAACCTGATTGTGTCGCCGCGCTGTAAGGAGCTGATCGACGACTTCGAACAGGTGGCGTACGAGGAAGAAAGCACGCAGATCGACAAGAACAAAGACCGGAAACGGACGCATGCGTCGGATGCGCTGGGGTATCTGGTCTGGCAGCAGTGCCGGGCGCAGGGCACGATCGGCGAACGCGGGCGGAGACTGATATGAGCGGCGAGAGGGCAGGCATGAATAATCACATTGAACAGGAACATCCCGATTACACCGCGCGGGCGCGGATGTGGCGGCGCTATCGCGACATTTACGCGGGTGGGGAACAGTTTCGCCTGAATGCCGCGGAATATCTGGTCCGCCGGCTGAAGGAGCCGGCCGACGTGTATCAGGAACGGCTGGGACGCGCGTTCTACGAAAACTACGTAGGGTCGATCGTCGACTGGTACGCGGCGACTCTGATGCGCGAAGAGCCGGTGATCGATCTCACGGAAGGCAGCGCGCCATCGCGGGATTTCTTCGGCAAGTTCGTTCAGAACTGCGATCTGCGCGGCACGACCCTGACCCAGTTTTTCCGGCAGCAACTGACCGAAGCGCTGGTGTGCGGGAAGTCTTATGCGGTGGTCGATTTTCCGCGAACGGCCGGCGAGGTACGGTCGAGGGCGGAAGAAGACGCCCTGGGGCGAAGCAGAGCGTATCTGATGAGTTACAACGCCGAAGAGGTTATTAACTGGAGTTACGACGATCGCGGAGAGATGGAATGGGTGGTCATCCGGACGTCGTGGCTGAAGCAGGATGGCGTGAAGTCGCTCGGATGGAAAAGGCAAACGCGGTGGATTTATTACGACCGCGAGAACTACGAGATCTACGAGCGGGATAAAGACATCGAACTGGTGGAGCGCGGCAGGCACGGGTTCGCGGGCATCGGCCGGGTTCCGGTCTATGAACTTCGGGTGAGCGACGGGCTGTGGCTGACCAACAAGGCCGCGTCGCTGCAGCTGGAACACTTCAATAAGTCGAATGCGCTTGCCTGGGCGCTGACGATGGGGTTGTTCGCCATGCCGGTAATCTACTCCGACAAGGAGTGGAGCCAGGTAGTCGGGGAAAGTTATTACATCCAGATGGGTCAGCAGGACCGGTTCGGATGGGCGGAGCCGGACGGCAAGGTTTATCGGATCGCGGCGGATAACCTGGACAGGCTGAAAGACGAAATCTACCGGGTTTCCTACCTGATGCAGCAGGCCGGAGACAGCGGCGGGGCCATGCAGTCCGGACTGAGCAAGCAGTGGGATTTCGCCGTCACGCAGGAAATTCTGAGCGCTTATGGAGACGTGGTCAAGGACTGCATGCGGAACATCATGAACGGCGTGGCGGCGGCGCGGCAGGATGCGATGACGGTCGACGTGGTGGGCCTCGATTCTTTCGACATCACGGACTTCGGCACGGAAGCGGCCGACGCGCAGAGTTTGCTGAATCTCGGAATCGAGTCGCCGACGCTGAAGAAACAGGTGTACAAGCGGGTGGCTCTGAAGTACTTGTGCGATGCGCGTCAGGAGATCAAGGACCGTATCGCGGAAGAAATCGACGCGGTTTAAAAGGAGGCGAAGTAAGACGACATGGAAGAACCGGATGTGCAGACGATCGTACAACAGGCGATCAACGAATATATGCGCCAGGATTCCGCAAGGCGCGAACCCGCTTACAAGACGGAACTGCAGGAAGAGCGCAGACGCCGCGAACAGCTGGAGAAACGGCTCAACGAGATGAGCGAGGAGAACAAGAAGTCCCGCGCCATCGCCGAAGAGGCGCAGCGCGCGGGGGCGATTCGCTCGGAGCTGCAGCGGCTGGGCGTGGTCAAGGTCGATCTGGCCTATAAGGCCGTGCAGGACGGGGTCGTGCGCACGGAAGACGGCCGGGTGATGGCGCGCGGCGATAACGGGGAACAGTCGCTGAGCGAGTTCCTTTCGGGATTTGTACAGGAGAATCCGGAGTTTCTGCCGGCGCGTATTGCCGGCGGGACGGGGATGACGGGAACGCAGAAGACCGCGCCGGCAAGTGCCGGGGCGATCGATCTGGACAAGATCGGCCCGTCGATGAGTAAGGAAGATCTGGAGCGGGCGCGGCAGGAGATTCTGCGGGTCGCGTCGCAGTCGCTGCGGTAACGGATCCGGGACGCGGCGTTCGGTGGATTTCTAAGCCGCGGGCCGGAAAGATGAAGAGGGAATGCGGCCGGTGCCGCTGGTTCGTGGAACAGGGAGGGCTTCGGCTCTCCTTTTTTTATGGGCCGAAGAGAGGAAAAAGGAGAACAATGCCTTCAATTACGTCAGCAAATGTAGCAAACGCGATCGTGAAACTGGTGGCGGCCGATGCGCTGCCGGCTCTGGTGGGGAACCTCGTCATGGGGAACCTGGTCAATCGCGATTATGAACCGACCCTGGCGCAGGCGGGCGATACGGTGAATGTGCCGATCGCGCCTCAGCTTGTGGCCAACAACATCGCGGAGGGCGGGGCGGTGCAGCCGCAGAATCCCAGCCTTTCGAACGCGCAGATCGTGCTGAACACGCACGCGGAAGCGACCTTCCAGATTCCGGACATTACGAAAGTTCTGGCGGTGCCGGATCTGCTTCGTGTGTACATGCAGCCGGCGGTGGTGGCGATCGCGGAGCGGATCGAAAGCGATCTGCTGAACCTGTACGCGGGCTTTACGGCGAACACGCCGCTGGGCACGGCCGGGACGCCGATCACCGAAGCGGTGATCGATCAGGCGGAGACCGCGCTGTTCCAGGCGAAGGTGCCGACGAACCGTCCGAAGTACCTGATCGTCGACAGCAACACTTATTCGGCGATGCGGCAGATTCCGCGCTTCAGCGAATTCCAGAACACCGGAGAGGCTGGATTGCGGTCGATCATCGACGGAACCATCGGGAAGATCAAAGACTTCTTCGTGTTCCGTTCGCAGTATGTTCCGGCCACGGGCAGTTTGCCGATCAACACGCATAACCTCGCTTTCGAGAGGGATGCGATCGGCCTGGTGGTTCGCCGTCTGCCGCAGCCGCTGCCGGGAACGGGTGCGATCGCGGAGTACGCGGAACTGGGGAACTTCGGCATGCGAGTGACGATGAGCTACCAGCCGAACACTCTGTCGCAGCAGTTCACGGTGGATGTGCTGTACGGTTGCGCGGTTCTTCGCAACAACCACGCGGTGCAGATCAACAGCTAGTTTGGACGAAGGAGGGGGCAGGCGTCTGCGTCTGCCCCCTCTTTCCCATGGCAGGCCAACGCGTCTGCCCGACGACAAATCTTACAGGAGAGAACGATGGACTTGCGGTCTTACTACAAAAAGGTGCGGGAAGCGGATTCGGCGCTGAAAGGGAACGAAGTCGTGCTCGTGAGTCTGGCGACCTCCGAAGGCGGTAAAGAGGGCGTGCGCACCGAGGCCCCGCGGGGCATAGCGGCGAAGCTGATCGCCGAGGGGCGAGCGCGCGTGGCGACGGAAGCCGAGGCGAGCGAGTTTCGCGAAGGACTGAAAGCGGCGCTCGCGAAGTACGAGCAGGATGAAGCGGCGCGGCGCGTGCAGATTGTGATGATGCCGGCCAAAGACGCGAAGAGAACCACGAGAGATCGGAGTTAACCGACATGGCACTGTTCACAGACGGACCCGCGCCGACAATCGACGACCTGGTGGATGAGGATTCGGGACTGCTCGATACCGCGGAAACAGTGGGGATTAACGTCACCGCGAAACTGCGGCTGGCCACGAGCGAGGTGCAATCGGAGCTGGAGAACTGGCTGCGGCGGCCGCAGCCGGTCATCGGACCACCGTGGATACAGCCTCCGGCGATCGGACAGGTCGTCGTTACGCGCGAACTGGCCCGCTGGGAAAAGATGCAGGCTCTGGCGATGGTTTATCGCGACGCGTACTTCAGCCAACTGATCGATCGTTACCAGGGCAAATGGGACGAGTACGCCAGGCTGACACGGGACGCGCGCGACCAGTTTGTCGCAAATGGCGTCGGGCTGGTAACCGATCCGGTGCCGCGTGCCGAACTGCCGGTGCTGGGAACCGTGACCGTCCTGTCGAACCAGGCCAGCGGGACGTTTTATGCATCCGCGACGTGGGTGAATGCGGCCGGACAGGAAGGCGCTCCGTCCGAGGCGGCGTCAATCGTCGTTCCCACAGGGAGCCTGATGACGGTGATGGTGATGAGTGCTCCGGCGAATGCGGTCGGCTTTAACGTCTACGTGGGCGCCGCACTGGCCATGATGACGTTGCAGAACCCGGCGCCGCTTCCGTTGGGGGAATCGTTTACTTACGTACCGGGTGCGTTCTCAAGCTCTCGGCTCGCCGGAAACGGGCAAAAGCCGGACTACATTAAGCCGCTCCCGAGGACGCTTTTGAGGGGTTGATGCAGGCATAGACGCGGACGCGAGAGAAAACCGGATGGCAGGATAACATCCTGCCCCACAAAGAAAGAGGACCAGGATGGCAGGGTATAGCGGCACTCTTGCAGCACAGGTGATGGCGATGTTGACGTCCACGACAAGCGGCGTTAACGCGCGGATCGCAACCATCGAGGCGAACGATTCGACGCTGAAAGGCGTTGGCATACGATCCATTCTCACCGAGAACGTGAGCATCGATATCGCCGAGAGCGCGGGGCAGACGCAGTACCCCGCTCTTCTCGTGTATTGCGACAAAGTCCAGAACGCGATGAAGGAGAAGTCGCGGAATTTTTCGGGGAAGGTGCACCTCGTGATTGAGGTTCGCCAAACCCAGGAGAAGCTGAACCTGACTGAGACCAACACGGAGTTGTATGTGGACGCGATCTGCGCGCTGCTCGGCGATGCGCGCGGCGACTGGGGCGACGGCGCATCCTACTCGGGCGCTTATCAGGTGGATTACGAGCCCGTGGTTAAGGGCGGAAAGAATTTTGTACAGCGAGCGAAGGTGAACTTCGCAGTGGAGCTCAGCGAATAAATATGTCTTACATTTTATCGAACGCAAACCGGTGGTACTGCGCACAGGAAGCCGCCTATGGACAGGTTGCCGCGATTACCGCCGCCAACCGGATTCCCGCAGTGAATCTGAAAGTACAGAACCAGCGCGAGAAAGCCCATCGCAAGGACAAGACGGGAACCCGGACGTTTGCGGGTTTGCCGGCCGGTTTGCGGCGGAACACCTCGTTCGACGCGACGTCGTACGTGAGGGACTGGCCGGACCCCACGATGTTGCCGCCGCACGCGCCGCTGGTCGAAGCCGCCATGGGCGCGCCCGGTGTGCTCTGGCCCGGTGCGACCACGGGCACCGGCAGCACGCAATCGACAATCTACTTCTTGTCGCCGCACGGTCTGAATCCGGGACAGGCGATCGTCTCCGGAGGGGAGATCCGGTTCGTGGCGGCCGTGGTAACGCCGCTGGTTGTTGTTGTGAACGCGCCTTTCTCGACGGCGCCCGTGGCGGGCGTTCCGCTGAGTTCGACGGCGACTTTCACACTGGCCACGCAGCTGCCCAGCGTCAGTCTCTTCGATTACTGGGACCCGTCGGACGCCGTTCAAAGGGTCTTATCGGGCGTGGGCGTGGACCGGATGACGGTGTCGATGAACGGCGACTTCCATCAGTTCGAGTTTGAGGGCATGGCGCAGGATCTGCTCGACAGCGCATCCTTCCAGACCGGGCAGGGCGGGTTGACGGCGTTTCCGGCGGAACCCACGCCGACCCCGGTGAACTACGCGCTGGTGCCGGGTAATCTGGGCGAAGTCTGGATGGGAGTCATTCCCAACCAGATGTTCACCGTGACGAAGGCGTCGGTGGAAATCAGCAACAACCTGGCACTCCGCGAGAAGGAGTACGGCACGATACTTCCGCTGGCCATCGCGCCCGGAGCGCGTGAAGTGACGATGACGCTCGAGTTCTTCAGTCAGGACGATACGCCGACGGCGGCGCTGTATCAGGCGGCGCGTCAGCAATCGCCGATCGGCGTCATGTTCCAGTTGGGGCAGACCGCCGGTCAACTGATCGGCGTTTATCTGAAGAGCGTGATTCCCGACGTGCCGCAGTTCGAGGATTCGGAAACGCGGCTGCAATGGCAGTTCCGGGATACCCGCGCGCAGGGCACGGTCGACGACGAAGTGGTGGTGGCGTTTGGATAGCGGCGAGGCTTTCTTCCTGGCCAGCATGCGGGAGAGCGCGTCCGCGAAGTGGGACAGCCACACGATCGTGGCTTCCCAGGCGATGCCGGGCGTGGAGTTCGTGATTACACGAATGACATTCGGGCGGCGTCTGGAGCTGATGAAACGCGTGCGGGACCTGGCGGGACGGATCGAATACTTCGACGCCGGCCGGGACGAAAAGAACCGCATGGAGGCGAGCCTGCTGGGCGCACAGATGGACACGCTGTATCTCGCATGGGGTCTTGAGGAAGTTCGCGGGCTTTCGCTCGACGGCGAGCCCGCGACGCCGGAATCCCTCGTGGAGCGCGGTCCGGAAGCGCTGGTTCACGAAGCTCTGGCGGCCATCAAGGCCGAATGCGGGCTGAGCGAGACAGAAAGAAAAAACTGATCGTCGCGTTCCACTTCCAGTTTGCGAACCGGGCCGGGTGGGATTGCGACGCATGCCGAAGAAACGGTCTGGAACTGAAACGCCGGTGCGGTTTTCTGCGGGCGGAAGCGCGGGGCGAGCCCCGGCTGGTCTGGGTCCGCAAGCGGGCGCAAGCGGACGAATGCCCGAAATCCCTGATGACCGGGGAGAGCCTGGCGCTGCTCGAAGAGTTCTTCGTGCGGCGCCGTCTGGGCATGGTGGACGGAATGGAAACACCGGCGCGCAAGGTGGATGCGTTTTTGATTCTGCGCGAAGAGATGGAGCGCGAGGAGAGAGATGTCACGTCGTCATCGCAATATTGAGGAAGAATTCCGGGCCATCGCGCCCGAGGGCCGCAGGGGAATTCCGCCGGCAGCGCCGATCGCCGTGGGAGTGACGGGCAGTGGCGGGGCGGATTCCACCGCGTCCGAGTCGCAGGCGTCGCAGGAAATCTCGCAGCTGGAAACGCAGTTCAAGCAGCAGGCGGATCTGATCCAGGCGAACACGCAGGCGCTGCAGGACAGCACGGCCGCGCACACGGGCCAGTCGGTCGGCGGAGCGATCGGCAGCGCGGCGACCGGGATACTGGGCGGAGGCCTAGGCATTCTGTCGCCCATCGTCTCCGGACTGCTGAGTCTGTTCGGCGTGGGGAGTTCGAAGTCGGCGCCTGCGCCGTTGCCGTTCTACACGCCGCCGCCCAGTGTCCAGGTGAGCGACACGCTGCGCACGGCCACGCCCAGCGCCGCCTCGGTGAGCGCCGCCGTTCCCGGAGCCAACGCCGTTCCCGCCGGCGGCGCCGCCGCGAGCGTAAGCGCGGCCTCCACCAACGGCACGGGTGCCAACGGAACCGCCGCGAGTGCGGGCGGCCAGGCGGCCGCGGCGCCTCAGATCACGGTGAACGTGAGCGCGATGGACAGCCAGTCCTTCATGGACCGGAGCAGCGACATTGCCAGCGCCGTGCGGGAAGCGATGCTGAACCTGCATCCGATCAACGACGTCGTAGCGAGTCTCTGAAAGGACCGCAAATTTTATGGCAACGTTCCCGATACTACTGAAGACCGGCGCGATCGCGCAGTATCCGTTCAGCCGCGAGACGACTCTGGCCACTCAGGCCGTGCGGTTTCTCGATGGCAGCCGGCAGACGTTCCAGTTGAGTGGCGCCGGTCTGCGCAGCTGGACGGTGAATCTCGACTTACTGGACGAAACGGAGTTGTCCGCGATCGTCGCATTCGCCGAACAAATCGGAACCGGTACTTTTTCGTTCACCAATCCGGTGACGGGCGAGACCGCGGCGAAATGTGTGATTGCCGGCGAACAACTGGAGACATCCCTCGTGTTCGAACTGCGCGGCAATGCATCGCTGGGAATTGAGGAAGTGAAATGAACTGGTTTCCACAAATCGGCGCGGGCGCGGTAGCGCAATTCCCGTTTCAACGCAAGCGGCAATGGCGGGCGATTACCAATGTGCTCGAGAGCGGCGAACTCATATCGCTGCCGGACGTCGACGGCGGGCAGATCGAATGGCGTCTCAGCTATCGCGATCTGACCGATACGGAAGTCGCGAACCTGACCGGCCTCTTCGCCGCCTCGGCCGGTGAAGCGACTCCGTTCGGATTTATCGATCCGTTCGCGAATCTGCTGGGCTGGAGCGAGAATCTGTCTCAGCCCGGCTGGCAGCTGGGTCAGCTCACGGCCACGGGCGGGGCGAACGATCCCGTGGGTACCAATCGGGCCTGGACGTTGCAGAACGCCAACGCCGCCGAACAACTGCTTTCGCAGACGTTGGGGATTCCGGGCTCCTATACGGCCTGTTTCAGCGCTTATGTGTACAGCGCCTCGGCGGTCACCATCGGCATACTCCGGGACGCAAATCGGGTGAACCTGCCGGCCGGGCCGCAGTGGAAGCGCATCCTGATCAGCGGCGCGGGTACCAGCGGGGCGGCGCAATCGACCTTCTCGCTGGCCATTGGCGCGGGGAACGGCGTTCGGGTTTTTGGTTTGCAGGTTGAAGCGCAGCCGTGGCCTTCGCCGTATCGCCCGACCGGCGTCGCCGCGGGCATTCTGGAAGAGACCCGATTCAGTGGCTGCGACCTGGCGGTGGTCAATACCGCGCCCGGCTTGTCGACGTGTCAGGTAACTTTGGTGTCGCGGATTTAAGAAACGAGAAAGCCGGAATCTCCATGCAAAGCCCATTCACAGCCAAAGAAGTGCTCATCGCCGATACCCCCGTCTTTCTGTTCGACTGCACAATGGCGGATGGATCGGTGCAAAGCTGGAGCAGCCAGACGATCCACATATCCGGGAAGCAGTACGTCGGACGCGTGCTCAAGCATAATCTGTTCGAAGCGCAGGTAGCGTCCGACACTCAGATCGGCGGTTCTCCCAAGCTCTCGTTTGAACTGGCCAACGCCGATTCGTACTTCTCGGAGGTCGAACAGCAGATTGGATTCAAGGGTTCCCTGCTCATCGTAAGTTCGCTGTTCATGAACACGACCACCGGCGCGGCCACGACCACGGCCATTGTTGTGTTTCGCGGACTGGTGAATCCGCCGGATCTGATCACCGAATCGACGTTCCGCCTGAGCGCCATGAACCGGATGTCGATGCAGCGGACGCAGCTTCCCGAAGTGAGCGTTCAGCGTCTTTGCCCCTGGCGGTTTCCGACGACGGCCGCTCAGCGCTCGCAGGGAGTCGATGGCGGTCCCGAGAACAAGTACTCGTTCTTTTATCGATGCGGCTACTCGGCGGATCAGCCCGGCGGAGTGGGCAACCTGAACGCGGGCGCGCCTTACACTTCGTGCGCTCAAACGCGAACGGACTGCGTCCTGCACGGGATGTTTACAACGGATTCCAGCGGCAACGCGACCGGCCGATATGGCGGACTGGAGTATGTTCCGGCAACGATTCTGGTGCGCGGAGCCGGGCAAAAGAGCTACCAGCTTTCCGCCGTACAGGACAATCAGGCCGCGTATAACGACCCCGTTCCTCTCGTTTACGGCACGCAGTGGCACGCTCCGGACGTCGTTTTCTCGCGCAACGACGGCAATCTCACGCGCATGGAAGTTCTGTTGTGCATGGGGACGATTCAGGGCGTTGTCACCGTGCTGGTCGACGACATTATCATTCCGCAGGGAGTGAATGGCAAGAACATGACGGCGACGGGCTGGTGGAATCTCATCAGCGCCGGCACAAGAAACGGAACGCAGGACAATAACTTCGGCGACGGCGGCAACGGTCCGGTCGGTGATCCCTACGGGAGCATGGCGTACTTATCCGTGGTTGTGCCGAACGCCGTCAACGACGGTTCGAGCATTCCCACGGTTCAGGTGCTGATGCAGGGAATGAAACTGCTGACCTTCGATACCAGCGGCAATTCACTTGGCGAACAGTTCTCGTCCAATCCCGCCTGGGTGTTGCTGGACGTCCTGCGGCGCTCGGCCTATGCGCTGAGCGAGATCGACTGCGCAAGTTTCGCCAGTGCTGCGGCGTATTGCGACGAATACATCTCCTATACAGACCCCATCATGGGCGCTGTGCAGATTCCGCGGTTCCAGTGCAGCTTCGCGCTCAAGTATCAGCGCAGCGCGGGAGAGATCATCCGCTCTCTTCGCAACGCGTCGCGGATATACCTGGTGCTGAATACCAGCGGACTGCTGGAAGCTCGGATCGAAAACACGTTTGCCCTGCAGCAGCCAACGCTGCCGGCCAACAGCAATTCAACGGAGATGTTCAACGGCGGCTGGCCGGCCTATGAGTTCGACGAGGCCTCCATCGCCAGAAACAGCGATGGCAGCGCGAACTTCAAGGTCAAGTCGAAAGGCGCGCAGGATACGCCCAACCAGCTGACCGTGGAATTTCAGGACGAATTCAATCAGTACCAGCAGGACAGTTTTTCGCTCACCGACGGCAACGATACCGACCTGTGCGGCCAGATCATCGTCGCAGCCTGGGATGCCATGGGCATCACGAATTTCAGTCAGGCTTCACGCATGCTGCTGCTCGGCCTGAATCGCGGCATCGAGGGCAACTACTTCGTCGAATTCGAGACCAGCGTCAAAGCTCTCGGACTGTTGCCCGGCGATCTGATCACGGTCACGTATTTGAAGGAGAACCTGGAGCGGGCGCCATTCCGCATTCAGAAGATCACTCCCGGCGCGTCGTTCCGCACCGCAATTATCTCGGCGCAACTGCACAACGACCTTTGGTATTCCGACACCGTGACCGGAATTATCGGAGGGCAAGGCGGCCAGGGCGTTCTGGGCTCCGGCCTGCCTGCGCCGGTGGGCGGAACGGTTCTCGACGCGAACGGAAATCTGCAACTGGGAATCGCGGAGGCGGAGGTAACCGAGAGCGACGGGTCGACGGATATCGAACTGACCGTCTCGTTCACGGAACCATCCGGCCAGATCGGCAGCCTCCAGGCGCCGCTGGTGAGTCTGGTGGCGACGGTCGCGCCGTCCGGCGGAACGCTGCCGGACGGAACTACTTTCTTCTACGCCCTGACGACGATCGACAGCAACGGCGGAGAGAGTCCTCTGTCGTTCGTGGTGCAGGCGACCACGGGGACGAGCGGCAACCTGAACTTAATCGGACTCTCAGGCATCGGGCTGCCGGTGGGAGCTACCGCGTTCAACGTCTATCGCGGGCCGACGCCGCGACAGCTGTTCCGGATCGCGACGAACCACGCGCCTGCGGCGGCATTTACGGACACCGGGCTGGCTCCGCAAACCATCCTGCCGCCCGATCCCAATTTCGATCATGTGGATCTGTACTGGCGATGGGAGTTACTGCCAGAAGCGGCGGTCACCAGTCATTCTTTGACGACGGTGGGGAACGGGTCGCTCGAGCTGGTCGTCAATGAATACGTTTCCGCGATCGTTCGGATCACGCGCGGGCGCGGGGCGGGTCAGGAGCGGCAAATTACAAGCAATACCGTGACGGTGCTCACGATCGGCCAGGCGTGGACCGTGGAGCCCGACGCGACGAGTTACTTTGCGATCGCCGAGAACTCCTGGCGAACCGGCAACAGCGGAAATTCCAGCCCCCTCACGATCGACGTTCCGGAGCGAATCGGCGCGGGAGTTCAGGTGTCGGCGCGGGCGGCGAACGCAAACGGAGACGAAGCTTCCTATGAACTCTCGCCGCTGACGCGGTGGACGCTGGGCGAATCCGGGGATCTCGCGGGCGACTCCGACGTTCCACCGGCTCCCGAGTTTGCCATTGCCGTTTCGCAAGGCACCATCGATCTGGCGGGAATTGCGTTCACGTCGCTGAAAAATACAACCAGCATTGTCGCCGGAACCTACACCTTCCACTACTACGACGAAATCAACGGTTCAACGACGTCGCTGAGCGCCGCGGTGGGCGCCGCGGACGAGACTATTCAGTTTTCCGCGCCGCCGGCTGTGGGGACGCTGGTGCAGATCGATCAGGAAATCATTCTGATCGGCAATAAGAACTCCACTGCGGCCGGCGCCGTCACGCGCGGGGTGCAATCCACCACCGCGGCCGGTCATGCGGCGACCGCGCCGGTATATCCGCTGTCCGAGAAAGTTCTGATCGTTCCCTTCATTAAGAACTTCTTCGGCAGTCCGGCCAGCGGCGACTGGAACTACGCAGTGGAATTGCCGGACGTCCGCCTTGCCAGCATCGAGTTGTACATGACGAATGCGTTCGGCGCCGGCGCGGTCGGCGTGAACCAGTACACCGGAACGAACGACCAGGGTCTGCGGACGCTGGCCGGCGGACAGTATTCGTTTCAGATCACGGGCTACCTCGCCGTCCAGACAGGCGCGGCGCCGAATATTATTGTCGATTCGGCGCGCTCGATCGGCGATATCTACGCTGTCCTGCGCGGGTCGTCCTCGGGAGCGGGCGTTACGCTGGAACTGAATCTCAACGGACAGCCGTACGCGACGGTGCAATTCGATCCGGGCACGACGACGTCATATGTGGTCGACGGGTTTGGATTGCCGCCGCTGACCGCCGGCGATCAGTTGAGTCTGGATGTGACCGGCGTCGGGACTTCGAATCCCGGGAGCGATCTGACGGTGATCGTCAGGCTGTAGAGCCGGGGTTCAGGCGGCGAATTGCAGGATCTCGACTTCCGCGCCGTTCCGAACCGCTGTTTCTGCCCGATCGAGTACAGTGCCCGTAACCTGCTCGGAAAGATAATACTCGCCGCAGTTATCGCAGATTTCGGCGGGAACTCCTTTGAGAATGACGGTCGACTGGCCGCGCTGCAGAGACGCGGTGACCGTACCGGAGTGAGTTTTACCTTGCCTGCAAATGACGCACTTCACGATGGCCTCCTTGTGCGAAAGCCCGGCTGCCAGACGGTCGGATCCGGTACGTAGGCTGTGATCACGTAACAGTTCCTCCAGCGGTATCGAGTGCAGCCCGACATGGAGGGGACGGATACCCGACAGACCCAACATTAAACGACCCGGAAGGGCTTATCCTCCGGGTGCACCGCGTGACCGCTAAATACAACCCGCTGCCATTGCAATGCCCGCATCCTCTCATCGCCAAATTCCCGGTTACTATTATCGCGCACGGCGCCCCGGCCAACTGCCTGACTTAACCGACAGGCCGCTACACTGATAGCTTGCTGCTCGTCCAGAACGTATCGAAGCTCTACCGGCTGTACAAGACTCCCTGGGACCGCATCCGTGAACTGAACCCTCTGCACACTGCCCGGTTGCACACAGATTTCTGGGCGCTGCGCGACATCAGCTTCAGCATTGAAAAGGGCGAGGTCGTGAGTCTTGTCGGGCCGAACGGTTGCGGCAAGAGCACGCTGCTGCAGATCGTCAGCGGCATCCTTCAGCCGACGCAGGGCCGCGTGGTGACGCGGGGCCGGGTGGCGGCGTTGCTCGAACTGGGCGCGGGATTCAATCCCGAATTCAGCGGGCGCGAGAACATTTTCATCAACGGCGAAATCATGGGCATCGGCCGCGCCGAGATGGAGCGGAATCTGCCGGCGATTGAAGCGTTCGCCGAGATTGGCGAGTTCATCCACCGCCCGGTCAAAGAGTATTCGAGCGGCATGTATGTGCGCCTGGCATTTGCCGCGGCGATTCATGTCAACCCCGACATTCTGATCGTGGATGAAGCGCTGTCGGTCGGCGACGCCGTTTTCGCCAACCGTTGCATCCGCAAGTTCGAGGAACTGCGGGAGAAGAAGACGACGATTCTGTTCGTGTCGCACGATCTGGGGCTGGTGAAGCAGCTCTCGAACCGGGCGATCTTCCTGCTGAACGGCCGGATGGAGGCCGAAGGCGAACCGAAGCACGTCATCGACAAGTACATCGGCGTGGTGCTCGAGCGGCAGAAGGCTTTCGACCAGCAGGATCAGCCTGCGCGGCTTGCCGCCAGCTACCGGCATGGCGACGGAACCAGCCAGGTGGTGGAGGCGTCGCTGCTCGATGACAACGGCAGACCGTGCGCGGTCATTTCGAGCGGTGACCGCGTCACGATTCGTATTCGCGCGGTGTTTCGGGAGCGGCGCTCTCAGCCGATGGTCGGGATACTGATTCGCAACCGGATCGGGATGGACATTTACGGCACGAATACGCGCATCGAAGGGGTTGAAACCGGCGTCTTCGAAGCCGGCGAAGAACTGGAGATCGACTTCACGTTCGAATGCTGGCTGACGCCGCAGCAATATACGGTGACCGTAGCGACGCAGCATCCGGACGGATCGAGCCACGACTGGCTGGACGATGTGATTACGTTCGACGTTGTGTCGCGGCGCGTTGCGGCGGGGGTGGCGGATTTGCGGGCGAAGATCGAGTGCAGGAAGTTGGTTGGGAAGGTCGGCCGGTGAGCGTGCCCGGCGTCACTTGCTCCCCATCTTCGCCTTCAGTTCGTCGAACCAGTTCGAGACGACGACGATGGACGGGCGCGCTGTCGTCGCGCCGCTGGCCGCGTTCTTAGTCATCAGAAAACGCTTGCCATCTTTGGATATATCGAACGTCCGGCCACCCGAACCGAACTCGTACGCGCGGGCATCCAGATTCAACAGCGGTTGCGGCTTGCCGTAAGTAAATGTAGTCCCCGCCGAGACGGGAACCGCGACCAGCCGATTGGCGGCGACGAAGAACAACTCGCCGCCGGACCGCGACCATAGCGGTTTGTTGCCTCCCTCCGAGGAGATTTGCCAGCGGCCGCTATCCACCGCCGGGAACGGCCGGACGTAGATCTCCTGCCGGCCGGATTCGTTGGAGCTGTAGGCGATCCAGCGGCCGTCGGGCGAGATTTCACCGTTGAACTCGTTTAACTTAGGATCGGCAAGCAGCGCGCGGGCTTCACGCGCCTGAGGTTCACGACTGGGGTCGACCGGCAGCAGGTACAAACCGCTGAGCACACTGGGGCTGGCGAAGTACCTTCTTAAGAGGAGCGATTTCCCGTCCGGCGATACGGACTGTGGATATCCTCCGCTCTGCTTCTGGGTCAGCGCTTCTGTCAGGCCGGTGCCGTCGGCGGCTTTGCGGAAAACGTCCAGGGGGGTGGCCACGCCCGCGGGGGCGAGAGGACCCGAACTGTACAGCAGGTATTTACTGTCCGGGGTCCACGCCATGTACAGCTCAAAGGCGGGTCCGAATGTCAACCGCGTCAGCGTTTCCTTCGCGAGATCGAATACCCAGATGTCATTTTCCTCGTCCCCGCAGCTGACGGCGATCTTTGTGCCGTCGGGCGAGAGCCGCGGATACACATAGACACGGGCCTTCGCGGAAATGGGCTGTTCATGACCTTCCCGGTCAACCCAAACGAGCAGGCGCTTGCCCCCCGATACGCCTCCGGGCCTGAAGGCGAGCGCGCCGTCCGCCGAGACCGTAAACTGGCCAGCCGTCGTTTCGGTGACACCTTCGAGAACGGAGACGGGACCGCCAGTCACGGTCAGGCTACCGATATCGAACGGGACGGCCAGCAGTGTCCCCTCGTGAATGTAGACGAGCTGACCGGCGGGAAGCACGTGCGGATCCGTGCCAGCGTCCACAAGTGTGCGACGATCTTTTCCATTAAGGGACTGGACCACGATCTGGCCCTCGCTGCCCTCGCTGCCCGTAGCGGTCGTCCGGTGCACGGAGACAAAAACCAAATGCTCTCCATCCGCCAGCAGTTGCGGCTGCATGAGCAGTTCCTTCCCGTTGTCGCCGGCGACAATGGTGTGGAGCGTACCGCCTGAATCGGGAATCGCCTGGACGCTGGCCACGCTTGTTGCCTTATTGATCCCAAAGGCAATCGTTTCATTTCGCCATGTTGCGCCGTTCGGTGCGGCGGCAACTTGCCCGAGCGTCACGGACACACCCCCCGCGACTGCGATCTTCTTGAGTACGAACGGGCCCCGTGTACCCCCACCCGCTCCGCCCGCTGACGCGAAATAGGCGAGCCACTGGCCGTCGGGCGAGAAGACCGGCTCCATCGGATCTTCATTGGTGCCGCGAATCGGCTGTGCTTCAAGTTGATCCATCGCACGCAGATACAACTGCTGATTCGCGACATACGCGAGCTTTGTGCCATCGGGCGAAAGCGCGAGGGTGTGGCCCCCGTTGTCGGTGACGTCCTGCCCTTCCGGCAGCGGATAACTGAAGCGCGTGACGACGTGCGTGACGGGCGGCGCGGGTTTGAGCCACCACGTGATTGCGCCGACAAGCGCCAGCGCGCCGATCGCCGCCGCTATCCAGATTCCCTTGTGGAGCATGCTGGTAGCCTGCTCTGGCAGACTGCCAGTCTGCCCCATAGACCGCAAATCCAGCACTACATCCCGCATCGACTGATACCTATCTTCCGGATCTTTTTCGAGACACCGGTTCACCAACCGTGCCAGTGACGCGGGCGTTACCGGCACCAGCGCACTCATTGGCACCGGCTCGCCGCCCAGCACGGCGGCAATCAGGCTGGCGCGCGTTTTTCCATTGAAGCACCGCTTGCCGGTAACCATTTCGTAGACCACGCAGCCGAATGAAAAAATGTCGCTTCGCGCGTCGGCTTCTTTGCCTTCGTACTGCTCGGGCGCCATGTAGTGCGGCGTACCCACGATGGCGCCTTCGCTGGTCAGAGCGGCCGTCAGAGTAGAGTCTTCCGGTGCAATGCTCTTCAGCGCCGTCTTGGCGAGACCGAAATCGAGCACCTTGCATCCATCGCGCGCGATCATGACGTTGGCCGGCTTCACGTCGCGATGGCTCACGCCGGAGCGATGCGCACGGTCCAGCGCGTCGGCAATCTGCGTGGCATATTTCAGGACCTGATCGAGAGGCATCGGACCCTTTGCGACCCGCGTGGCGACCGTTTCGCCTTCCACGTATTCGAGCACCATGAAGTCGGTGCCGTCTTGTCTTCCTATATCGTGAAGGACACAGATATTCGGATGATTCAGATTCGAAACAGTGCGGGCTTCGCGTTCGAAGCGCGTGCGAAGATCCTCGCGCGAAGCGATGTACGTCGGCATCACCTTGATGGCGACGATACGGTCGAGACGCGTGTCGCGCGCCTTCCAGACTACGCCCATGCCACCCGCGCCGATCGGCGCGACGATCTCATACGGGCCGAGTCTTGCGCCGGGTGTCAGTTCCATTTGGCTGGTGAGACGATCAACCCATTCTAAGGGACGCCCGGTTTACGAACTGCCGATCAGCACGCCCGCCCCGAACACCAGCAATCCACCCAGCCCGACCTGCACCGCCGCCGAGACCAGAGGCGAATCCATATACTTATGCCGGATCCACGAGATAATGGCCAGTTCGACGATCACCACCGCCATAGCGGCCGTCATCGCCACCCTAAAATCGGGAATCAGGAACGGCAGCGTGTGGCCGATACCGCCGAGAGCGGTCATTAACCCGCAAACTCCACCGCGCACCCACGGGTGACCGCGTCCCGTCAGGCTGCCATCGTCCGACAGCGCCTCGGCAAATCCCATACTGATGCCCGCGCCGATAGAGGCGGCCAGGCCTACCCGGAACGCGTCCCAGCTGCTGTGCGTGGCGAAGGCCGCGGCGAAAACCGGCGCGAGCGTCGAGACCGAACCGTCCATCAGGCCGGCAAGACCGGGTTGAACGATCTGCAGAAGGAAAAGCTTGCGGTTGGCGGCTTCTTCGTCCTGACGGACGTCGGGCTTCAGCTTGTCCTCCTCCAGTGCATCGGCCCTTTTCTGGTGGGCGCGCTCTTCCTGGATCAGATCGTCGAGCAGTTGCCGGATGCCCGCGTCCTGAGTCCTGGTTGCCGCCCTTTCGTAGAAATGCCGGCTTTCCACTTCCATCCCGCTCACCTGATTCCGGACGGCATCCAGGTTCAGTGGCTGCGAGAGCCAGACGGGTTTGCGGGTCACGAAGCCGCTGACGTCCTGGCGGCGAATGAGCGGAATGTGGTCGCCGAACTTCTGGCGGAAGAGGTCGATGAGGCGGCGACGGTGCCCGGATTCCTCTTCTCGCATGCCATCGAACACGGCGGCCGACGCGGGGAAGTCCTGGCGAAGCCCCTCGGCGTAATCCGCGTAGATGCGTTCGTCTTCTTCTTCCAGCGAAATGGCGAGGGCCAGGATCTCCCGTTCGGAGAGGCTGTCGAATTTGCGCATACTCTTACTATATGAATGATGCGCCTCACGCTGAAAATCCGGGCCGGAGCGAAGCGCACCGGGTTCGCGGGCAAAATGGGCGATGTGTGGAAGCTGAGCGTCGCCGCGCCGCCCGTGGACGGGAAAGCGAACGAAGCGCTGACGAAGTTCCTCGCGAAGCTGGCGGGCCGGCCGGCGAGCGCCGTACGTATCGTCAGCGGGTTTACTTCGTCCCTGAAGACGGTCGAGATCGACGGCATCGACGCGCGGAGCCTGGATCGCGCTATTCTCGAATCGCATGGACCTGAAACGCATACAGGAATCGATTAGGCGCGAAAAGCTGGATGGATGGCTGTTTTTCGATCACCACGTGCGCGACCCCCTGGCTTATCGCGTGCTGGGCGTGACGCCGGCGGGGCACGTTTCGCGGCGCTGGTACTACTTCATTCCCGTCGCCGGCGAACCGCGCGGGATGGTGCATCGCATCGAGTCGAAACAGCTGGATGCCGTGCCCGGAGAGAAGATCCCGTATTCGAGCTGGCGCGAACAGCAGGATGGTCTGGCGAAACTGCTGGCGGGCGCGAAACGCGTGGCAATGCAGTATTCGCCGCGCTGCGCAATTCCCTACGTCGCGATGGTGGACGCGGGGACCGTGGAGTTGGTCCGGGAGTTCGGCGTGGAGGTGGCCAGTTCGGCCGAACTCATCCAGGAGTTTGAAGCGTGTCTGAACGAGGCCCAGTTCGAGTCTCATCTCGAAGCGGGGCGCAGAGTCGACCGGGTTCGCGCCGGAGCCTTTCGTTTTATTGCCGAGAGGCTCGCATCGGGCGTTGACGAAGTGACGGTGAAAGACTGGGTGCGGGCCGAGTTTCACAGGGCCGGACTGGTTACCGACAGCGGTCCCATCGTGGGAGTGAACGCACACGCGGGCGATCCGCACTACGAGCCCACGGCGGCCACCAGCGTGCCCATCGGGGCGGGTGACTTCGTGCTGCTCGATATGTGGGCGAAGCTCGATCAGCCGGGTTCGGTTTACTACGACATCACCTGGAACGGGTTCTGCGGCGATCCGCCCGACCGGGTTTCCCGCGTGTTTGAGATCGTTCGCGACGCCCGCGACAAGGCCGTGGAAGCGGTGGTGAGCGCAATCGCCGCAGGGCGGGAGATTCGCGGTTTTGAAGTGGATGACGCCGCGCGCGGGCATATTCAGGCGATGGGTTTCGCCGACAGGTTCGTGCACCGGACCGGGCATTCGATCGGCGAAGAAGTGCATGGATCGGGCGCCAACATGGACAATCTGGAGACGCACGACGAACGGCGGATTATGCCGGGCGCGTTGTTTTCGGTGGAACCGGGGATCTACCTGGAGGACTTCGGCGTGCGGTCGGAAGTCAACGTGTTTGTCGGTGTCGGGAAGGCTGCGACGACCGGCGAGGTGCAGCGCGAGCTGGTGCGGATCGGGTCTTAGTTCGGGACAGTTTCGGGCCGTGGTGGGTGCTTAACGATTCCGGGAAGCACCCGATTACCGACCACGGTCGAGGCTCGCAGAACAGGTCATTGATCCAGTCACGTTACGAGCCGCGCGCGTCAGCGAGCGGTGGCCGTATGCCTGTCGATCCCCAAGACTGTCGCGCACCCGGGCTGTATTGCGTTAACAGCGCTACGGGCGAAAAACGCTACGATGGTAACGAGGGCATGGGTATGACAGAGATCGACACGGATATCGACTGGATGGCCTGCGAACTGATAG
>Ga0302319_10008031_pt1 | contig 20632 bp, 22 predicted proteins | sample Bog_T0_2_FD_203319 | JGI IMG/M metagenome (GOLD analysis project Ga0302319, IMG submission 203319) | Peat permafrost microbial communities from Stordalen Mire near Abisko, Sweden - Bog_T0_2 | ecosystem: Environmental > Terrestrial > Soil > Wetlands > Peat | place: Sweden: Abisko, Stordalen Mire... | reverse complement strand
ATTTTTTCGGCCGAGCTGAACGTCGTGCCCCTGCCTGCGGAACGCGGCGTGGGCCTGCTGTTTTTCGATTCCGTGACCGCCGCCATGCAGGCCACGGAAGCCCTGCTGGATTTGTCGCCGGCCGCCATTGAACATATTGACCGGCCGCTGTTTGACCAGACCCGCGGGCAGCGGGAGTTCAAAGCCGTGCGCGCGTTGCTGGATCTCGACGCCCAGCCGTGCGCCGCGATCCTGATCGTGGAATTCTTCGCGGGCGCGCGCGACCGGCTCGCCCAGCTGGAAAAGCGCCGGCTGGGGCAGCGGCAGTTGATGCTAAAAACGCCCCATGAGCAGAACCTCGTGTGGGCCATGCGCAAAGCCGGACTGTCGCTCCTGACCAGCCGCAAAGGCGCGGCCAAGCCGGCCTGTTTTGTCGAAGACTCGGCGGTGCGGCCGCGCGATCTGCCGGCCTATGTCGCCGGGCTGGAGGAAATCATGCAGGCCGCAGGCGTGGAGGCCTCGTTTTACGGCCACGCCGCCGCCGGATTGCTCCATGTGCGCCCGGTGCTGGATTTGCACCGGGCCGGCGACCTGAAGAAATTCCGGCAGATTGCCGATAACGTGGCGGCGCTGGTGGCCCGGTTCAAGGGCTCCCTGGCAGCCGAACACGGCGTGGGCATCGCCCGCACGGAATATCTCAAAGAACAGGTCGGGCCGGAGCTGTACCACCTGATGCAGGAGATCAAAGAGGCCTTCGACCCCAACCATATTTTTAATCCCGGCAAGATCATCGGCGATGACCGTTATCAGATTGACCGGAACCTGCGGCAGCCCCCGGATCACGATCTGGAGCTGCCCTTCACGCCGGAACTGGCCTTCGCCGCGCGCGACCGGTCCTTCACCGCCAATCTGGAACAGTGCAATGGCTGCGGCGGCTGCCTCAAACAGACCCCCGTGATGTGCCCCACTTACATCGCCACCGGCGAGGAAGGCATGTCCCCGCGCGGCCGCGCCAACCTGATCCGCGCCGTGCTGGAGGCCCGCGGCTCCGATGCCGATCCCTTGCGCGCCAGGGAACTGGATTTTGCGCTGACCAACTGCCTCGCGTGCCGCGCCTGTGGCAACGAATGCCCCTCCAATGTCAATCTGCCCCTGCTCAAGGCGGAACTCCTCCACGCGCGCGCCAAACGCGATGGCCTGACCCCGCTCCAGCGGCTGGTCAGCGCGGTGGACCTGCTTGGCCGGATCGGTTGCTCCGTGCCGTGGCTGGCCAACCTCCTGATCGGTTCGCGCCCGCTGCGCTATGGGTTTGACCGCCTCCTGGGCCTCAGCAACCAGCGGAAAATGCCCGCCTTCGCCCGCGAACGCTTCGACCATTGGTTCCATAAACGCGGCCCCCGCCCGGACGGCCAGCGCGGCCGCGTGGTGTTGTGGGATGACACCTTTACGCGCTATCACGAACCCCACATCGGCCAGGCGGCGGTGAAGGTGCTGGAAGCCGCCGGCTGCGTGGTCACCCTCCCGCCCATGCGCCAATGCTGCGGCCGCCCGGCCTTCAGCGTGGGCAATCTCGCGGCCGCCAGGAAACTCGGCACGCACAATCTGGCGCTGCTGGCCAACGATGACGCCCCGGTCATTTTTCTCGAGCCGTCCTGCTACTCCATGTTCCTGGAGGATTACCGGGAATTGGGCCTGCCCGGTGCCGACGCGGTGGCTGCGCGCTGCCTCTTGTTCGAGGATTTCATGGAAAACCTGCTCAAGCAGACGCCCGACGCCCTGCGCTTTGACCGCGAACCGGGACGCGTCGCCATTCATTCGCATTGCCACGCCAAGGCGCTGACCAACGTCAAAACCTCGCGGCAACTCGCCGCCCGCCTGCCCAACCGCACGGTGACGCTGCTGGACACGGGCTGCTGCGGCATGGCGGGATCGTTTGGCATGCTGGCGTCAAAATATGAATTGTCGCTCAAGCTTGCCGAACCCTTGCTGGAACAAATCAAGCACCAGCCCTACGGCACCACCCTGGTGGTCTCCGGCACCAGTTGCCGGCATCAAGTCCGGGAGCTGGCCACCGTCCGCGCCCGGCACATGGCCGAGGTGCTCGCCGAGGCGCTGGCCTAGCCCGGCCTAGCCCGTTCCACGACCGAGGCCAGCTCGGCAGCCACCCGGGCAATGACCGAGGCCCAATCCCCCCGCCGGGGCTGGCGAAACAGCCGCATGGTGGGATACCACGGCGTGTGCTCGCCAAATTGCGCGAACCAGCGCCAGTCCGGCGCGTACTGGATCAAGTTCCACACCGGCCGACCCAACGCTCCCGCCAGATGCGCCACCGAAGTATCCACCGAAAGGATCAAGTCCATGGCGTCAACCACTGCGGCGGTGGCCAGATAATCTTTGAATTCAGCCAGCGCCGTGAGCTGGGAGAACTGCTTCAACGCGGAGGCATCCCGCTCGGGGACCGGCTGTTGCAGGCAGTAAAACGCCACGCCGGGCACTGCCAACACCGGGGCCAGCCAGGCCAGCGCCAGGGACCGGTTGCCGTCATCGCTATGCGTGGGGCTGCCCGCCCAGGCCAGCCCGACTTTCAGCTTTCCATCTGCGCCCGGCAAGGGTGGCACCAACGGCCGCACTTTGAGATACGGCGTGTCTCCGGGAAGGGTTTCCAACGTGAGCCCCAGCCATCCCGGCACGCTGATGACCGAAGTGCAATAGTCAAAGGGTGGCAGGTCCTCGCCATAGCCAATCACCTCATCCGCCACCCCGGAAAGCGCCAGCAAGGTTTTGAGTTCCGGTCGGCATTCCAAAATCACGCGTGCGCAACGCCCCCGGGCCAGCCGGGCATACCGGGCGCTTTGGATGCCGTCGCCAAAACCCTGTTCCGCATGCAGAAAAAGGGTTTTCCCAGGGATGGCCTCCCCCGTCCAACGCGGCCGGTCCAACTGGCGCGGCGGCAACGTACACCAACGCAATTCGTAGTCGCGATACCCCTCGGCCAGCCGGCCGGCGGCCAGCCGCGAAATCGCCCGTCCCTGCAAGGCGAGCAGATAGTTGGGCTGCAATTCCAGCGCGCGATCATACGCCGCCATGGATTCGGGGAGGCAGTTCAGTTCCTTGAGACATTTGCCCAGGTTATTCCAGCATTCCGCATCGCGGGGGTTCAACTCCACCGCCCGACGGAAAGCCGCCGTGGCGCGCTCCAGTTCGTTGAGCTCGTAAACCACGTTGCCCAGGCTGTAGAAATGATTCGCCTGTCGCGGCTCCAGTTCGGCCGCCCGGGCAAAATGTCCGGCGGCCTTGCGGAGATCGCCCAGCTTGCGCCAGACCACGCCCAGACCGCTGAAAATCCGGGCACTTGCCGGCTGCAACCAGGCGGCGCGTTCCAGCCATTGCGCCGCCTCGGCATCGCGGCCGGTCGAATGCAAAACCATGCCGAGCAGAAAGAACAGTTGCGCGTCCGCCACCCCGGCCTGCACCAGCGATCGGCACAACGTTTCCGCCTCGGGGTATTGGCGGGCGTTGTGGGCGGCAAACGCCCGCTGCAAGAGTTTTTCCGAATCATCCATCGCCGCGTAGAGCCGTATCCATGCAGTCAAAGATTCTTCAACCACAGATGGACACAGAGACCCACAGATCAAGCAATGTGAGAACGGCGTTCTGGCGTGGATTTTCGCCGGTCACTAAATGGTGCGCTTTATGTGGTGCTGAAAAAGCGAGCTTGTTATCCGGGTTCATCTGTGTCCATCCGTGGTTGAAATTCCTGGTTACCGAATGGCTATGGGGTGGCCAGTTTTCGGATTTGCGGCTCGGCCAGGGCGGAGGCATAAATGCGAACGTCATCAATGGTGCCGAATACGAAATCCGCATTGCTGTGGCCATAATAGCCGCGACCAATGGCGGTCCGACCGGTGGCCAGCCAGGCATTATTGAAGGGAACAGTCTCTTGCAACTGGCCGTCCACATACAGCGAGATCGTTTGGGCGTCCGCATCAAATACGCCCGCGAGATGGTACCAGGTGTTGGTCGTGGCCGGAGCCTTGGCCTTGGCCTTGACGCCCGTCGCCCCCCGGTCATCGCGATCCAGAAAGTTAAAGATAAAGTGTTCCTCGGCAAGGTGGTTTAATTGCAAATAAAAGCCACTGACTTCACTCCCGTCAATGCTGACCACGGTCTGGCAGTGCTTTTTGTCAATGGCATCCAACTTCACCCAGGCGGCCACCGTAAAACTCCGGGTGGTATTGACGACCGGGCCGGCGGTTTCCGCGTAGCTGTTTCCAGGCAAACTCAAGGCGCCACTGCCGGATTTGGCGTCATGGGTCCAGGCAGCGTGGCCGGTCAAAGTGGCATTATAGCCATTGCTGGTGACATCAATCGCCGTCGTTCCGCTGTCCTGATCGAAAGTCCACTCAGCCCGGCACACTTCCGAGCCCGGAGTAACCATGGTCGGGACCGCTGGCCTGCCGGTCACGAGCCTGGCGGTCACCGGCTGGACGGGCGAGACCGGAATCGGCATGGAACCAACCGGCACGACTGCCACCGGGGTTGCTGGGGTGGCCGGAGCCACTGGTTGGGCCGGAGGTCGATTCAGCGCAAACCATATCGCTGCCCCGGCGACCAAAACTAGAACCACCCCACCAACCACCACCGCTGCCAGTGAAACTCCTCCCTGCCTGCCTGGTGGCGGGGCAGTTGCCGCCGGCGAACCAATTGTGGGAGCGGAATCCGGGGGGGCAACCCGCGGTTCGGCAGGCGGTTCTGGCATGAGGATCTCCTGTAAACATAGCGGACAAGCCACACGTTTGCCTGAATACTGCGTGTCACAAAGGATTCGTTGGCGGCATTTTGGGCAAAGAGAAATGAATTCGCTCATGATATGTTAGAACGATTTATTCCATATTTGTTGAATATTGTATAGTCCTTTGTTTAACCCCCGACCCAAAATTACCCATTATTATCGTGCTCCATTGGCAATTTCGAATTTGATTGCCTCCAAGCGCACACTGTCCAACTTTATTACAATTGTGTAAACTTTTCATTTTATTGGCTTTTTTTCATTTTTATTGTTTTTTTTGTTTGATCATTCTGGTTTAATGATAGATATTCGTGGGTGCAAATCACTTGCGAACCACAATGGCCAAACTCGTTGTCATCAGTGAACCGTTAGCTGGATTCGCCTTTGAATTAGGCGAAAGCTGGACGACCATCGGCCGAGCGGACAGTAACATGTTCCAGCTCGTCGAGACGTCCGTGTCCAGCCGTCATTGCGAAGTCAAGGTGCGCGGGGATGAATTGCTGGTGCGGGATTTGAACTCCACCAATGGAACCTTTGTGGCTGGCATGCGGGTCACTGAAGGGGCCGTCAAGATCGGTCAAGTGTTTCGGGTGGGCAATATGGATGTCCGCTTTGAGCTCACGCTTTCTTCCATCCCCAAGATTTCTGTGATTGGTGGCAGCACCCAGGCTCCACGATCGGTCATGCCGTTGCCACCCAAGCCGGTGGCTGCCGTCGTTACAGACGATTCTCCCCCCAAATATCAGGTGCTGTTTGTGGATGACAGCATGGCTTTTTTGGAGTCTTTCCCCAAGCTCTGCCACGAACTGAGCGCCGGTCAATGGCAGATTCACACTGCGGCAACCGCGGATTGCGCGTTGTCCATTCTCCACGAGCACTCGATCAATCTGGCCGTGCTCGATATCGGCATGCCCATGCTGGACGGCATTCAATTGCTTGGCATTATTCATCGGCGGTACCCCCACATGAAGATTGCCATCCTGACGGCTTTGGCCTCGGATAGCAACCGCGCCACCTGCATGGCAAATGGGGCGGAAGTTTTCCTGGAAAAACCCGTGTCCAACGCGGATATTCGCCTGGCGTTTCGGATGCTGGATGATGTGTTACAATGGACGCAGCGGAAGGGTTTCTCCGGCGCGCTTCAGCACATCAGCCTGCCGGATGTCATACAATTGGAATGTCTGAACCGCAACTCGCTGATTTTGGAGGTGCGCAACTCCCAAGCTCACGGGCAAATCTTCATTGAAGCCGGGGAAATCACCCATGCGGCTGTGGGCTCGAACACCGGCGAACCCGCTTTTCGCCGGTTGCTGCAACTGACCGGCGGCGAATTCCAAGTCAAACCCTTCAAAGAACCACTCCAACGAACCATTGAAGGCCGCTGGGAATTCTTGTTGATGGACGCCGCCCGTGCCTCGGACGAACAGACCAGTCTCGCGAATAAACAGGCCGAAACCCCCAAACCACCGCCGCCACCGGAAACCCGGGGGCATGCGTTACCCGACGAAATTGTCGTGGTTGCGACCTACGATGGCGAGTGGCACGAGACCGAAAAGAAGTAATCGTCCGCCCTTTCCCCCGTGCATCAGTGCGGATGCAGGTGATGCAAGATGTGCGGCCGTTCCAGCCCGTGCGCCAACATTAATGCTTCATCTGCCAGCAGCGCCATGGTTCGGCCATCCGCAATCACTTCCCCCCGGTCCAAAATAATGGTTCTTGGGCAAAGCTCCACCGCCAGTTCCAAATCATGCGTGGCGATGATCTTGGTGGCCGGAAGTTCCCGCAGCAACGCCTTGAATTCGCGGCGCCCGCGCGGATCAAGGTCGCTGGTCGGTTCATCAAACACGAGAATCCTTGGCTCGCAGGCCAGCACCCCAGCCAGGCATGCCCGGCGCTTCTCCCCGTGGCTCAAGTGATGCGTGGCCCGCTGCTCAAAACCGGTCAGGCCGGTTTGCGCCAGCGTTTTTTTGACCCGGGCGTCCGTTTCCGGCCCGGTCAACCCCAATTGCCGGGGGCCAAACGCCACATCCTCCGCCACCGTGGCGCAAAACAACTGATCGTCCGGGTCTTGAAACACCAACCCAACCTCGCGACGGATCGCGGCCAGGTTCTGTCGGGTAATGGGCTGGCCGAAAATTCGCACCGCGCCGCCCGCGAGCGTCTCCGGCAAAATCCCATTGAGGTGCAATAATAAGGTGGATTTGCCGGAACCGTTGGGCCCCAGCAAAGCCAGACATTCACCCGGAGCCACCGCAAAACGGATCCCCCGCAGCGCCTCGGTGCCATCCAGATACCGATACTTCAGATCAACGATTTCAATGGCGTTCATTTCCATCCCCGGGCGCACATGGCGGCGTAAATTCTCTCCGCGCGCTCCGCGGCGCGCACAAACAGCAGGCCCGCCACCGACGCCAGCGTCTGCCACTGAAACCGCCGGCCGCGCGTAAAGGTGCGACTGGCCCGGGCCCGGCGCATCCGCTCGCTCTCGTCCGCCAGCACAAACAGATACCGGTGCATCAGCGTCAGGGTGGTTACGAACAGCCACGGCACCCGCAACCGTTGGAGCACCCCCAGCAATTCCGAAAAACCCGTCGTCTGCGAGAGCAGCAGCGTGGTCAGCAGGCAGAGGTTGGTCTTCGCCAGCGCCAGCGCAAATTTGGCACCGCCCTCCGGCTGAAATAACATCAAGCCCGCCACCCCCAGAACCAATGGCTCCAGCCACAACAACCGCTTCAGCAAACCCGGCCAGGCCAGGCCGCTGGCGCCAATCAACCCGGCCAGAACCGCCGCCACCGCCAGCAGCCAGCGCCACTCCGGCCGGGGCATCCAGACCACCAGCAGGATCAGTGCGAGCGCCGCCGCCAGTTTCCGGCCCGGCGGCAAAGCCGGCAGCGGACCGCGTCCGGTCCCGGCGCGCGGAAAATGATTCACGCCCATGGCTCGTGTGGGATGCCGGGGATGACCGCCATCACCTTTTCGTTTGACCGCAACATTTTGTGTATTACACTTTATTGAATTCGTAACACTTAAGCCAATCTCGTGGCCAGAGCAAGATTTTATGCACATTCCCGACGGCTTTCTTGATGCGCGGACCGCTGCCGCGACCGGGGTCCTCTCGGCCGCCGGGCTGGCGGTGGCGGTGCGGCAGGTCAACCGCACCCTGCCCCGCGACAAAATTCCGCTGATGGGCTTGAGCGCGGCCTTTGTGTTTGCCGCGCAAATGCTTAATTTTCCCGTGGCCGGCGGCACTTCCGGGCACTTGATCGGCGGGGTTCTGGCCGGCGTGCTCCTCGGGCCGGGGGCGGCGGCCATTGTGATTGCCTGCGTGCTCACGGTGCAGGCGCTCTTGTTCAACGATGGCGGACTGCTGGCACTCGGGGCCAATATTTTGAACATGGCTTTCGTGGGCGCGGTGGGGGGCTGGGCCATTTACCGGTTCGTGCTGCGCTTTCTGCCGGGGCGGCGCGGACAGGTCACCGCCATTTTTTTCGCCGCATGGAGTTCCACGGTGCTGGCCGCACTGGTCTGCGCGGGGGAACTGTCTTTTTCGGGCACCGTCCCGCCGGCCGTGGTGTTTCCGACCATGGCGGGCATTCATGCCTTGATCGGCATCGGCGAGGGCTTGATCACGGCGCTGGTCGTGGTTTCCATCGCCCGCATCCGCCCGGACTTGGTGACCACCACGCCCGCCACCCTGCGGACCACCGGCTGGGAAGGGGTGCTATTCGGCCTGATCATCGTCCTTGGGTTGACGCTGTTTGTCTCCCCCTACGCCTGTTCCTGGCTGGACGGATTGGACAAGGTGGCGCAAGATTTCGGGTTTGCCGGCCGCGCCACGGTCACGGTCAAAGCCTGGTTTACCGACTACAAAATTCCCGGCCTTAGTTCCGCCGCCCAAGCCACCGCGCTGGCCGGCACGCTGGGCGCCTTGATCATGTTCCTCCTCGCCTGGATGGTGGGATGCCTGCTGGTGCGAAATCCAAAAAACGCCCAAGCAAAGGCTGACTGATTTCCGTCATGAAGAGAGAAACCGCCACCCGCTTCAGCGTTTCCCTGCCTCCGGCACTGCTGGGCCAACTGGATGTCATGACCGCCGAAAAAGGTTATGCCAACCGCTCCCAAGCCATGGCCGACATGATCCGGGCACAATTGGTTGAGCATCAGCAACGCTCGGACCGCGGTGAAATCGCCGGCACCATCACGCTGGTCTATGACCATCACAAACCCCACCTGCAGGCCACGTTGACCGACATCCAGCATGACCATCACGACGCGATCCTGTCCACCGTTCATGTCCATCTGGACCACCACAATTGCCTCGAAGTCCTGATCGTGCGCGGCCGGGCCAGCGTCATCCGCAAGATTGCCGACGAACTCATCGCGGCCAAGGGAGTCAAGCACGGCAAACTCACCGTGACCACCACCGGGAAAGACCTGCCGACTTGACCGCCCCCCGGCCCGCCCCGGTTTTTTAGCTAACAGTAATTACTCGGCCGGGAACGGTTCCGACGGGGGCAGGCCCAGCAGTTCATTGATTTTTTCCGTGAGCAGAGTGGGGGTGCATTGCGATTTGAGAAACACCCCATCCGGGTTTTGCGACACCGCCAGACTGCCGGCGTCCGTGATGCTGGCATTGGAGAGGATGATGATCTTGGTGTGCTGCAGCTCCGGCCGGGAGCGGATGTATTTCAACACATACGAGCCATCCACCTTGGGCATCATGACATCCAGCACCACCAAGTCGGGGCGCAATTGCACCACGGTCCGCATCGCTTCCAAGCCATCAGTGGCCACCGTCACGTCAAATCCGCGCTTCGTCAGGGCCGTGCGATATACTTGAATAATGATCGGGTCATCCTCGACAAAATATATTTTTTTCATGGCTCGCTTTCTAATTGGCCCCGGCGGCGCGCTTCAAGGATTAATCGGCATAGCCATCCGGATGTTTCAAGTGCCAGGCCCAGGCCGTTTTCACGATGTCCTCGATTTTGGGATACTGGGGTTTCCAACCGAGTTCGCGATACGCCTTTTGCGCGGCCGCCACGAGCCTCGGCGGGTCCCCGGGGCGCCGCGGCTTTTCAATCGCCGGAATCTTCTTGCCTGTGACTTTTTCGCACATTTGGATGACTTCTTTCACGGAATATCCGTCGCCGTTCCCCAGATTGTAAAAGCCGGATTTACCCGCCGTCAAACCAAGAATGTGGGCCTGGGCCAGGTCCTTGATATGAATGTAATCGCGGATGCAAGTGCCGTCCGGCGTGGGATAATCCGTGCCGTAGATTTCCACCTGCGGCTTTTTGCCCAGCGCCACGAACAACACGTTGGGAATCAAATGCGTCTCAATCCGGTGGTGTTCCCCAAACTGCGCGCTCGCGCCCGCCGCGTTAAAATAACGGAAGGCAATGAAATCCAGCTTATAAATGTCCCGGTACCAAAGCAGCGCCTTCTCGAACATCAGCTTCGATTCCCCGTAGGGATTGATGGGCCGCTGCGGCAGATCCTCCGTCATGGGCACGCGGTCCGGCGGGCCATAGGTGGCGCAAGTGGAGCTGAAGACGAATTTCTTCACGCCGCATTCCACCGCCGCATCCGCGAGCTTGAGGGCATTGACGAAATTGTTGTGGAAATATTTTTTTGGATTCGTCATGGATTCGCCCACCAGCGCGAACGCCGCAAAATGCAGGATGGCATCCGGCTGCACCGACTTCACGGCGGCCAGAATATTCCCCTCTTCTTCCGGCCGCGCCAGAATGAATTTCGCCCGCGCATCCACGGCCGAACGATGGCCTTCCGTCAGGTTGTCATACACCGTGACCTGATGGCCCGCGTTCAGCAGTTCCTCGGTGCAGACCGAGCCGATATAACCGGCACCGCCGGTGACAAACACGTTCATGGTGTCAGTATAAGTTATTCCCGGCCCGGCAAAAGTGCAAAATTTAACAAGATTAAGGCCTGCGCAGGCAGGGGCGATCTAAAGTCCGGCATTTTCAAGCGGTTGCAAACCGGGGTGGTACGGGCCACTGGCCCGTACCGTCCGGCGACCCGCCGGACGGAACGGGTGAGGCGCTCTGTTTGCATGCGGAGACCGTTTCCCATCGTGCGCCCCGCTCCGCTCAGCCGGGCTGGTAGCCCGGCAGGACGGGCCAGTGGCCCGTGCCACCCTGCATGGTCCATGCTTTTGCCATCAGGCCGCCTTTAGATCGGCCCGGCTGCGCAGGCGACTGATTCGCCTGGGGCGGGTGCCGGGCGGACACCGGACGCACCGAATCGGTGATTGCCTTCAAAATCATGCCGGCCGCGGGCCGGCCTTTGACGAATTAAATCATTTCCGGCCACGGTAAAACCTGCTTGAATCTGCGCGTGAAAATCAGCGCCCGCTTGTGGGAACTGCGGCTCGTTCATCCCTGGAAAATTGCCAGCGCCGCCGGCGCGGCCAGCCATCAGACCGTCGTCGTGGAACTGGCCGCCACCGACGGCCTTTCCGGGCTGGGCGAGGCCGCCCCGTCCGCCTTGTATGGCGAATCCGCCGCCGGGGTGCTGGCCGCGCTGGCCCGCCTGGACCCGGCAACGCTTTCCTTTGCCGATGTGCCCGGCAGCATGGCGCGGCTGGAGCAGATTTCCGGTCTGCCCATGGCCGCCAAATGCGCCTTGAACCTCGCCCTGCTGGATGGCGCCGCCCGCCGCCAGTGCCTGCCGCTGCACGATTTTCTGGGGCTGGGCTTTCGTGAATCCCAGCATCTGACCTCCTTCAGCATCGGCATTGACACGCCGGAAATCGTTCACCAAAAAGTGCTCGCCGCCGCCGCCTTTCCGGTGCTCAAGCTGAAGGTGGGCGATCCCCGCGACCGGGAAAACCTCGCAGCCTTGCGGGCGGCCGCCCCGCACAAGCCGGTGCGCCTGGACGCCAACGAAGCCTGGCAGACCAAGGAGCAGGCACTGCGCATGATCGAATGGCTCGTGGCCACTGACGCCCATCTCCAGTTCATTGAGCAACCCATGCCGCGCCACGCCAGCCCGCGCGATCTGGCGTGGCTCAAGGAACGCTCCCCGCTGCCGGTCTTCGCCGATGAATCCTGCCACACGGTCCAAGACATCCCGCGCTGCGCCGAATGTTTTCATGGCATCAATGTGAAGCTGATCAAAACCGGCGGCGTGAGCATGGCCCAAGCCACGCTCACCGCCGCCCGTCAGGCCGGATTGCGCACCATGATCGGTTGCATGATTGAAACCAGCGTGCAAATCAGCGCCGCCGCGCACCTCGCGGAACTGGCGGATTTCCTGGATCTGGACGGCAGTCTGCTCACCACAAACGACCCGTACACCGGCGTCACCGCCGAGAGCGGAATGCTTTCCTTCGCCAACGCCCGGGCGAAATATGGTTTGCGGGTTAGTCTGCGCACCCCCTGACCAGGGCATGAAAATATCAAAACCCTGTGCCGCTGACCGCGAGAACTTTCAGCCGGCCGGCCCCATTTCGAGAACCCGAATGCTTCCCTCATTGAATGGCTGGCGGGGGGTGAGCATTTTGTTGGTGCTAGGCAGCCACCTGACCATGGTTTGGGGATGGCCATGGCGACGCAATGATTTGTTTATCAAATTTTGCGACGGGGACTTGGGCGTCCGGATCTTTTTTACGATCAGCGGTTTCTTGATTACTTGGCTGATGGTAACCGAGGAACAGAAGTCGGGAGCTATCAGTTTAAAGCATTTCTATATTCGCAGGAGCTTGCGAATTCTTCCAGTCTATGTGACGTGCTTAATCGTCCTGGCGATTATTCAAACGTTCGGAGTTGGGATTCAAGCGGAAGATACCTGGCTAAAACTATTGACCTTCACCCGCAATTTTTATGCCGGGAACCATGCCGCCCCCTTGATCAGTGCGCATTTCTGGTCCTTGTCGGTGGAGGAGCAATTTTATCTGGTCTGGCCGCTTGTTTTTCTTGCCTTGGGGTATTCGTTTCGACGACGGATTGGCTTTCTGCTTGGCATCATCCTTCTGTCAGTGGGGTGGAAAATCCTCGCACTTTTCGGATACTACGACCGGCATGTGGCGTTCGCGTTTGGAGACCATTCCACCTTTCTTTATTTGGATTGCATTGCCTATGGTTGCGTGGGGGCAATGCTGACGGGTGCCAGACATGGCTCACTGAAATGGCTGACGGAACGACTTCCCCTCCCGGTTCTCCTGCTTGCGTGTTTTTTCATTATCGGACCGGAAATCAGCGGGCTGGGAAAAGGCCTCCAAAATTTTGGCTTCCTCTTGCTGCTGTTGCAGAGTGTTCTGCTGCCCAATTTCGCGCCGTTCAGATTTTTGAACCATCCTTGGCTGGTTAAGATCGGGGCGCTTTCCTATTCGCTTTATATCTGGCAGCAACTCGTTTTCTTGTTGTGGCCGTTTCCCAAGCTTTGGTTTCTGTCACTTGCGGCAACCTTCGCGCCGGCCTGGATATCCTATGTCTTCCTGGAAAAAACCTTTTTTGCTTTGCGCGCCAGATACCGGGCTTGAAGCCACCCCTCCGCCGTCCGCGCCGGCCGTGCCGCCCCGCGCCGCCCCGCCAGGTTCAATTTGAATTGCTTGCAATAATCATTAGCTATGCTAGCGTGGGGACAATGAAATTTGCCGCGGCAATTCTCGTGTTTGTCTTGTTTGCCCTGTTTCTGGGATGGGGCATCATTGAACTGCTCAAAGGGCAGCCCTGGCTGTTGCTCGCCTCCTTGGGCGTGTTTTTGGGTGCCTTTATTAAATTCGGCTGCCGCGCGCACTGAACCGGCAAATTCGCGGATGCCCACGCATCACGCATCATCACTTGCCATCGCGCCTCCCCAGCCGCTAACCTCTCCGCATGGCTTGGTTTACTGACCGACACTGTTTCCTGCTCGCCGTGATCGTTTACGGGCTGAGCACCGTTTACTCGGTTTTTCTTTGGCGCAAGGGGTTTCGCCGCGATGACTGGATCAATTATATTTTGCTCGCCCTGGGGGTGGGCCTGCACACGCTCGCCATGACCAAGCGCGGCCTGACCATCCACAATTGCCCGGTCAACAATCTCTATGAGGCCACCACGTTTCTCTTGTGGGCGCTGGGCCTGGCCAGCCTGGTGTATTCCCTGCTGCCCCGGCTGAAGTTTCTGGCGGCGTTCACCTCCCCGGTGCTGTTCACGGTCGGGGTGTTTGCCTTGATGCCCGCGCTGGACCCGCCCCACGGGCCCAAACCCGAGTTTGGCAACGCGTTTCGCAGCCTGCACGCGGCCACCATCCTGCAAGCTTATGGTGCCTTTGCCCTGGCCTCCGTGGCGGCGGTCATGTTTCTCATGCAACAGCATGACCTGAAGGCCCACAAACTGCGCGCCCTGCTGTCGCTGCTGCCCTCCATGCAACGTCTGGAACTGATCGCCACCCGCCTGACCCTGGTGGGCTTTGCCCTGCTCACCGTCGGCCTGGTCATTGGCAGCCAGCTGCCGCGCAAGGCGGGCGTCTCCTTTTTTGCGGACCCGAAGGTGGTCTGGTCCGGACTGCTGTGGCTGGTGTATCTTGAAACCCTCGTGGCCCACAAGTTTTTGGGCCGTTCCGCCCGGCGTTTCGCCCTGGGCATCGTGGTGGTCTTTATCTTTCTGATCCTGACCTTTGGCATCACCAACCTGTTTTCCGGCCTGCACCATTCATGAACCCCCGGCGTCCCATTCCCGGCCGCCGGCAGTCAGCGGGCGGTGGCCCCGCAACCCGCACCTTGTTTGGCAGATGAGCATCGTCGTTGTCGGCCTGAGTCATCGTTCGGCGCCCGTGGCGCTGCGGGAACGCTTTGCTTTTGCCGAAGGCCGGGTGCCCGTGGCGCTGAACCAGTTGCGCGCCGCCGGCATCACCACCGAGGCGGTGGTGCTCTCCACCTGCAATCGCGTGGAAATCTATGCCGCCAGCCCGCTGGCCGCCGACCAGGCCTGTGCGGAAATCCGGAAATTCCTCGTGGCGCATCACGCGTACGAGGGCGCGCTCGGCGACGCGTTGTACGCCTTGGCAGAACCGCAGAGTCTGCACCATTTGTTCAAGGTCGCCGCCGGTCTCGATTCCATGGTGATTGGCGAAACGGAGATTTTCGGCCAGCTCAAGAAAGCCTACGACCTGGCCTTCACCCACAAACACACCGGTGCCCTCCTGAACAAGGCGTTCCAGCGCGCGTTCAACGTGGCCAAACACATCCGCACCGAAACCAACATCCAGCGCGGCAGCGTCTCCGTCATGTCGGCCGCGGTGGAACTGGCGGAAAAGATTTTCACGTCGCTGGCCGAGCACGAGGTGCTGGTCATTGGGGCGGGCGAAACCAGCGAAAAAACCGCCCGCGCCCTGCAATCGCGCGGCGTCAAAAACATCACCGTCACCAACCGCTCGCCGGAACGGGCCGCCGCCCTGGCGACTGAACTCAACGCCCGCACCGTGCCGTTCGAGCACTGGCCGGAGGCGTTCGAAACCATTGACATCGCGGTCAGCAGCACCGCCGCACCGCAGCCCATCCTGGATCGCGCCCGGCTGGAACCATTGATGAAGCGCCGCAAACACCGGCCGCTGCTGCTCATTGACATCGCCGTCCCGCGCGACATTGATCCCGCCGTCAGTGCGCTGGAAAACGTCTATCTCTACAACGTGGACGACCTGCAAAGCATTGCCAACGACTACCTGAAATTGCGCCACGAGGAAGTCGCCCGCTGCGAGCAAATCATCGCCGAAAAAGTCGCCGCCCTGCTGGAGGCGAACCGGTTTCCGCGGCCCGGTTAGTTACTTGTTGGGATTCCAGACATACTTGCCGTCCGGGTTGATATAGCCGAATCTGCGGCCGCCGAACATGCCCGTGAAGGCACTCCCCAATTCAACCCGGGCCACCCCATTATAAAAGTCCGTGGCCCCGTCAAACTGCGGATTGATGGCATACTTACCATCCCGGTCCACATAGCCCCAGCGATTGCCCAACCGCACGCGCGCCAATCCATCCGCAAACGGTCCGGCTTGGTCGAATTGGAGGTTGATGACATATTTGCCCTGGGCATCCACATAACCCCAGTTTTTGCCCAGCTTGACTGGAGCGAGGCCGTTGCCAAAGGCTCCCGCGACGTCGAACTGCGGCTGGATGACCTGCTTTCCGGCCGGGTTAATAAAGCCCCAGCGCCCGCCCTCGCGAATCGCCGCCAAGCCATCCGAGAACGCGCCCGCCCGCTCGAATTGCGCCTGGATCACCCAACCGCCTTTGACATCCACATAGCCAAAGAACTTGCCCAGTCTGACCGCCGCCAGCCCTTCGCTGAAATCCGCCGCCTCCTCAAATTGCGGGCGGATCACCCGCTCGCCGCTCCGGTCAATGAATCCCCACCGATGATCCAGCTTCACCGCCGCTCGGCCTTGCACAAACGGCCGGACTTCATCGAATTGCGGGTTGATGACGTATTTGCCATCCGCCCCCACATAGCCGCCGCGACCCGAGATCGTCACCGCCGCCAAGCCTTCATGGAACGCGCCCGCGTGGTCAAATTGTGGATTGATGACCAGATTCCCCGCGCCGTCGGCGTAGCCCCATTTGCCCAGGCGCACCGCCGCCAGCTTCTCCGAAAAAACCTCCGCCCGTTCAAACTGCGGATTCACCACGAGCTTGCCGGCCTTGTCGGCAAATCCCCAGCGTCCGCCCACCTCCACAGGAAAGAGGGCGGGCGCGGCTTGCACCGTCACCCACCAAAGTCCCAGGGTGGCAACAACAAACAATTTAAACATCTTCATAATCAACATCATAGCAACCTTCTGACCACGACTCCCTATTCATATTCAATCTATTTTTAAACCCAACTGGCTTTGGAACCCGCCGCCATGCGGGCAGCCGAACCCGCCATGCCGCCGGCCTGCGAACGCCTTCCAAGCAAGGTCACTTCTTCTTGCCGTACAACTCTTCCGGCGTTTTCAGTTGCGGCTCAGTGGTCTTGAATGTTTCCCCGTGACCTTCGATGGAACGGAAGAAGCAGGATTTATACCCTTCATGGCAAGCCGGGCCATTTTGCTCCACCTGGATCAACAAACAATCGCCGTCGCAATCAAAGGCGACCTCCTTCACGGTCTGCGTATTGCCGCTTTCCTCGCCCTTCATCCAGAATTTCTGGCGGGACCGGCTCCAAAAATGGGTTTTACCCGTCGCAATCGTGCTCTCGAGCGAGGCGCGGTTCATCCACGCCATCATGACCACCCGGCCGGTTTTCTGCTCTTGAATAATCGCGGGAATGAGACCCTGCGCGTCAAATTTCAATTTATCGTAAAAGCTCATGCCTAATTTCAACACACCCGCGCCACGACTTCAAACCTCAAATCCAATACGTCATGCTTGTCAGCAAATCGGGCGCGATTCGGTGTCAATTCCATGCAAGAATCCTGCATTCCCTCCAAAAGGCCTTGAAAAGTGGTGCCAGCGAGTGGAATCGAACCACTGACCTCGGGCTTATGAGTCCCACGCTCTAACCAACTGAGCTACGCTGGCATCCGTACCGAAACGGGTCGTATATTTTGCGGATTTTTTTGCTTCTGTCAATTTGGGATTTGCGCCAATTTTGCCGGCGTGCAACCACTGGCCCGCGAATTCTATGACCGCGACACGCAAATCGTCGCCCAGGAACTGCTCGGAAAGTGGCTGATCCACGAGGCCGGCGGCCGGCGGCGGGTGGGGAAAATCGTGGAAACGGAAGCGTATCTGGGGCCGCATGACCTGGCCGCGCATTCGGCGAAAGGCCGGACGGCACGCACCGAAACGATGTTTGGTCCCCCGGGGCATGCGTATGTCTATCTCATTTACGGCATGCATCACTGCATGAATGTGGTCACGGAACGGGAGGGGGTGGCGGCGGCGGTCCTGCTGCGGGCGGTGGAGCCGGTGGCCGATTTGCCGGGCCGCACCTGCGGGCCGGGATTGCTTTGCCGGGCCCTGGAGATTGACCGGCGGCTCAACGGGCATGATTTGTTGAGCGACGATTTTTTCATCGCCGCCCCGCCGGCGGCGGAGGTGTTCCAAGTGGTGAAGCGGCCGCGCATCGGGGTGGATTACGCGAAGCACTGGGCGAAACGGTTGCTGCGGTATTACATCAAGGGAAATCCGTTTGTGTCCCGGGTGTGACGAACGTGAAAAGCATTCAATCACCGATGAACACAGATGGACACTGTCCTTGCGGAGTGAAAAATGGAAAAAACATGGACCCTGCAGGGGTGGTACGGGCCACTGGCCCGTCCTGCCGGGCTACCAGCCCGGCTGAGCGGAGCGGGGCGCACGGTGGGAAACGGTCTCCGCATGCAAACAGAGCGCCTCACCCGTTCCGTCCGGCGGGTCGCCGGCCAGTGGCCCGTGCCACCCTTGTTTGCAATCGCTCGCTAATGCCGGACTTTAGAGCGCCACTGCTGGTTCGGCTGGTTCGCGGCGGAGCCTGTTTTTCGCTTGCGCGGGGAGGGAGGGTGACTGATGCTCTGTGATGCGTTCTAATGATGCCCCAACTATGAAATCGGTTACGGTTGCCAAATTGATCGGAGTCGCCCTGCTAATTTTTGTGGGCGTCATCGCGCTGTCTTCAGCGTCGTATATTGTCGAGCCCGGTTATCGAGGAGTCGAGGTGACGCTGGGCAAGGTTTCGCCGCTGTTCAAATCCGAGGGGTTTGGCTGGAAATCGCCATTTGTGACCCAAATCGTGCCGGTTTCCGTGCGCCAGCAGACGCGCGAGCTGATGGCCGAATGCTATTCGTCAGACCTGCAACAGGTGAAAACCGAGTTGCGGGTGCTTTATCGCGTGCCGGAGGGGTCGGTGGTGAAGATTTTCCAGCAGTTCGCAGGCGATCCGTTCGACAGCCTGATCGCGCCGCGCGTGCAGGAGGCGCTGAAAGAAGTCACCGCACTGCAAAGCGCGGAGCAAATCGTGAAGCAGCGGGAATCCATCAAGTCGCAGGCCCTGGTCGCCGCGCAAAAAAAGATCGGGGACATCGTGGTGCTCGTGGATGTGGTCATCCAGAACATTGATTTGTCGCATGAGCTGGAGGCGGCCATTGAGGCCAAAATGGTGCAGGAGCAGGAGGCGGCCAAGGCGAAATTCACCCAGCAGAAGGCCCAGATCGAGGCGGATACCGTGGTCATCAAGGCCAAGGGCGACGCGGAGTCCATCCGGATTCGCGGCGAGGCGCTCAAGCTGACACCGGCGTTCATTGATCTGCAAATCGTGGAAAAATGGGATGGCAAAGCCCCGATGGTGTATGGCGGGAGCGGGAGCGGCGCGAACATGCTGCTGCCGCTGGCGGATCTGCAAAAGCAAAAGCAATAACTGGTGGTGGCCCGGGCGTCTCGCCCGGCGTTTCACAGAAAAACCGAAGATATATGTCCGGAAACCTTTCTCAAAAAGATCGTATTGAGCGCATCGGGCGGCCAGGGTTTGGTCGCGGGGATGAGGCCGGGCTTAAGCATGTCCTGGCCGCATGAATCCGCGTTACGCATTCGTTCTCAAGTTGCTGGGCGCCGGGTTTGTGATCGCGGTGCTGGCGGCGATGTTTCCGCTGGTCTTGAAGTTTGTGGAGGCGGGCGCGCGGGAGTTGCGCTACCTATGGTGGCTGGTGTTATTGCTGCTGATCGCGCTGTGGCTGATTTTTGGCGTGCGGGGGCGGAAGTAGGCTGCCATATTTGCGTGTGTTTCCCGGATTTCGTGGTTAACTCCCTGCCTGTATTATGCCCGCTGGCTCCGCCCAGGATTTGCTCCAGGCCACCGCGCGCTCGTTTTACCTGACGTTGCGCGTGCTGCCCGCGCGCGTGCGCGCGCAAATCGGTCTGGCCTACCTGCTCGCCCGCACCGCCGACACCATCGCCGACACGGAAATCGTCCCGCCCGATCAGCGCCTGGCGGCCCTGCAGCATCTGCGCGAACGCATCCTGGGCCACGACACTGCGCCGTTGCGGTTCACCGAACTCGCGCGGCAGCAAGGCGCGCCCGCAGAAAAATTGCTGCTCGAAAAGGTCGAGGACGGCTTGGCGGCACACCAAGCCTGTTCCCCCGCCGACCAGAAATTGATCCAGGCGGTGCTGGCCACCATCCTCAGCGGACAGGAACTCGATTTGCAACGCTTTGCGGTGACGCCCTCGCCGGCGGGCCACGCGGCCCGGCCAATCAAAGCGCTGGCCACCGCGGCGGAATTAGATGATTACACCTATCGCGTGGCCGGTTGCGTGGGCGAGTTTTGGACGAAGCTTTGCCGGGCGCACCTCTTTCCCCAGGCCAGACTCGACGAGGCGCAACTGGTGGCGGATGGCATCCGGTTTGGCAAGGGGCTGCAATTGGTCAACATTCTCCGCGACCTCCCGGCGGACTTAAACCACGGCCGGTGCTATTTGCCGCAGGCGGAATTGACCGCCGCCGGTCTCACGCCGGAAACCTTGTTCTTGCCGGCCAACGAAACCGGGTTTCTCCGCGTGTTCCATTCGCATCTGGAGCAGGCGCAGGCCCATCTCACGGCCGGCTGGCGTTACACCAACACCCTGCCCTACCGGCAGTTTCGGGTACGGTTGGCCTGTGCCTGGCCGGTGTTGCTGGGCCGGAAAACCCTGCAAAAGTTGCGCGCCGCCGACCCGGCCGCCCTCCAGCAGCGGGTCAAGGTTTCGCGCCGGGAAGTCCGCACCCTGTTGGCCACTTCCACGCTGGCCAGCCCGGTGCCGTTTCTCTGGCACCGACTGTGGCGGCCCTAGCCCGGATAGCGAAACCGGCAAAACCATGGCAAACCATTGTAGCGCAGGCTTCCCAGCCTGCCGTATCGCAACCCCTGAGCCGTTCCGTCAAGGCTAAATCCATGGCTTTCTTCTTCCAGCATGGCGGTGCGAATACA